>Ga0265295_1000834_pt1 | contig 58479 bp, 36 predicted proteins | sample Munlansysbiofilm_FD_192503 | JGI IMG/M metagenome (GOLD analysis project Ga0265295, IMG submission 192503) | Leachate microbial communities from a municipal landfill in Southern Ontario, Canada - Methane capture system biofilm | ecosystem: Engineered > Solid waste > Landfill > Unclassified ... | reverse complement strand
ATTCTTGTTCTCTGCCTCCTGCAGGCGTTTGAACAGCTCAATAAAACAATAGTCCGGCGGCAGCGTAAAGCGCCGCGGCGCATCGGCAAGCTGAGCCAGAGCCTCGCAATCGGAGAGCTGAGCCAGGCTCAAGACCGCAGCGCTGCGCTGCGGCTCTTCCTCGTCAAAAAAGATATGCCGGTATTGTTCCAAGCTGTATTCGCCATACAGGGCATAGGCGAAGTTGGCCCAGCTCAGCGCGGCCAGCTCCTGGTGCCTGCTGTCAGTATTGCCGGCCTCTTGCAAGAGCCAGCGCAGGCGTTCACCGTCGTTTTTCGCCGCCGCAAAGTCCTGAGGCAGCGCAAAATAAATCGGCTCGCCATCGGCGTTGACCGGAGCTCCCTGGCTAAAAGTGACATAGGGGTCATCCCAGTCCCAGTCAGGCGTCGTATGCAAATCGCTGAGCAATAGCAGCCTCCAGGACAAGCCGGGCAATATCCTGGCCAGGTGCGCGGCCGAGCCACTGCGATTGAGCCAGCGCAAATCCCGGTGCTGGTCGGAAAACAGCGCGCCGGCATAGTCCAGATAGAAATCCCCTCTCTGATTGTCGTCAAGCCGGTCTTGCTCAAGGAGTCGCCTAGCCTTCTCAAACAAGGACAGAGCCTTGCGCCAATCCCGTTGGCTAACGTTGATTTGACGCCCCGTGCCGCGCCGTTCGCCGCGCAAAAACTCGCCTCCCTGCATAATGCCCCAGGCCGGCAGACGCAACATAAAGTTGGCCGCCTGCCAGTGCAAATAGGAGTCCTTGGGCCAGCGCGCCAATAAGGCGTCAAGCTTAGGCTCGATCTCGTCAGTACGTAATAATTTCTGCAGGCAGTCCTGCATACCGATAAAGTCATCCCAGCGCAGTTGGGCGGAGTAGTTGGCCTCGGCGCGCTCCAGAAGCAGATACTTCTCCAAGGCCTCGGCATAAAACTGCCGGTGGCGCAAATCTTGGGCCTCGCTTCTCATCTCAGCCTCCGCTGCTGACTGTCCCAATAAACATAGCTGTAATAACAGCAAGAGAGAAAATATTTTTTTACTCATGCTCGCCTCCTTTGACAGGGGAGATAAAATGCGCGGCCAGGCTGACAAAGCGCTGAAACCAGATGGGGCAGGAAGCCTATTTGGACACGAAGACACACTAAAACACACGAAGGAACAACAAAACAGAAAAACTCGATGGTTAGGCGGGGAAGCCTCGTGCGCTATTTTTTCTTGCGTACTTTGATGCTGGCCTGCGGCGCAGTGAAGGTCACCTTACTATAAGGCTCCAGACTTTCAGTAAGCCAGACATTGCCGCCTATGGTTGAATGATGCCCGATGCTGATGTCGCCCAAAATCGTGGCGCCCGCATAGATAGTGACATGGTCCTCAATATTGGGATGGCGCTTGTGCCCCTTGATTAGATTGCCGCCGCTGTCCTTGGGAAAACTCAGCGCACCCAGGGTCACTCCCTGGTAGAGCTTGACATGGTCGCCGATGACCGCGGTCTCTCCTATGACTACGCCGGTGCCGTGGTCGATGAAGAAGCTCTTGCCTATGCTGGCGCCCGGGTTGATGTCAATGCCGGTGCTGGTATGGGCGTACTCGCTCATAATGCGCGGAATCAGCGGTATCTTCTCGCGGTAGAGCACATTAGCGATGCGGTGTATGCAAATGGCCTTGAAGCCTGGGTAGGCGATGATGACCTCGTCAGGCGAACTGGTGGCCGGATCGCCGTCCAGGGCGGCCTGTACATCTAGCAGTAAGGTCTCGCGCAGCTCCGGCAGCATGCTAAGCAGCTTGTGGCTGCTGTCCTGGGCCACCTGGAAGCAGCTATTGGCGCAGTCACCAGCGCAATGCTGTATCTCGCAGCAGTAAGCGCAGGAACGCTGTATCTGCTCGACCAAATAACGGTTCAGCTTGTCTAAAAGCGCACCAACACTGAAAAACTGGCTGGACTCGGAAAAGTCGTGACGCCCGGAGTAACCCGGAAAAAGTAGCTCCAGCATCATCTCAAGAGCAGCAATCACCGCCTCGCGCTGCGGTATGCCGTTGTGGGCATTCAGGCTGACGCCGTGACCGCTGCGATACGAATGACAGAAGCTCCTTGCGATATCATGAAAAAAACTCTCGTCGCAGAGCTTGTTAATCTGAGGTTCCATATGAGCTCCAGCTAAATCTTCCTGTGCTGTCTAGTATTGAGTTCGTCCCTGTATGTAGTACAGCCTTTAGGCTGCTCCCCGCTCCCGCTCCCGCTCCCGTCCCCGTTCCCCGCCATTCAACAGATTTGTGGCGCCCCTACAGGGCGCCGGATTCGGGGGGGCTTTTACCCAGGGTAAGCGAGGCTCCTGCGGAGCCTCGCTTACCCTGGGCTGTATTAGGTTGCCCCTTCGGGGCGCCAAATGGACTGAATCCCAGAGAAAAAACTGCGTTTTTCAAGAGAATTTTGCTTTTGTGGTTAACCAGCCAGGGTTAATACTTCTGGCAAAATCAAAATCATCTGATGCATTGTGCTGCAGAAACGAGTCGTTTTGCCCTTAGCACAATTTGCTACAAAACTGTGTATCTACTTGCGCCGTAGGCGCATAACTATGCTTAACCCCAGGCTTCAGCCTGGGGTGCAGGCAGCCACAAAAACCGGCGCCTCGTAGAGGCGCTACTATGCTCCTCGCTTTCGAGACGCGGTCTAGTCTAAAATCCGGTTAGGCAAGGTCTGGCTTTAGTGTCAAGCATTTTTTTCGAGCATAATGCTTACCGGGCCATCGTTCACCAGGCTCACCTGCATGTCGGCGCCAAAGCGGCCACAGGCCACCTTTATCTTGCCGCATTCACGCAGTTGGCCGACAAAGTACTCGTAGAGCGGCTCGGAGAGCGTCGGGGCAGCAGCCTCGCTAAAGCTGGGGCGCCGCCCGCGCCGGGTGTCGGCATACAGGGTGAACTGGCTGATCACCAGGGCTTCGCCGCCTATATCGAGCAGAGAGAGATTCATTTTGCCCTCCGCGTCCGAGAAAACACGCAGATTAAGGCACTTTTCCACCAGGTAGTCGGCCTCGGCCTGGCTGTCGCCCTGGCAGACCCCGAGCAGCAGCAGCAGTCCACGCCCGCAGCTGCCGGCCAGCTCCCCGTCAATATGAACCGCCGCCTGGCTCACCCTCTGCAAAAACACCCGCATTTCAAGTCCTTAGTCTATCGGCAGCCATGATCTCCTGCAGTCTTTCCTGCACCTGCTCGATGGGCAGCCCAACTACATTGCTGCGCAGCCCCTCTATGTTTTCAATGAGCCTTTCGCCATGCTCCTGTATGGCGTAAGCCCCCGCCTTGTCCAGGGGATTAACCAGGGCCAGATAAGCCCGCAGCTCAGCCAGGTCCAGCGCCTTGAAGCGCACGCGGGTTTCGGCCTGCCAAATCAGGCGCAGGTCCCACTCACGCTGCAGGCTGACCCCGGTGAAAACACTGTGGCTGCGTCCGGAAAGACGCAAAAGCATGGCCTCGGCCTGAGCCATATCGGCGGGTTTGCCCAGTATCTCTTCATCGCAAACCACCAGCGTATCGGCGCCAAGACAAAGACGCCCAGGGAAAAGCCGCGCCGCAGCCGCCGCTTTCAGCGCCGCCAGACGACAGACCAGCTGCTCGGCGCACTCGCCAGGCAGCGCGCTCTCGTCAATCTGCACCTCGCAAAGGTCAAATTCTATGCCCGCCGCCGCCAGCAACTGTCGCCGGCGCGGAGAACCCGAAGCCAATATAATCCTCATAAGGTCATTTGCCGCCTTAGTGTGTCTTGGTGTGTCTTGGTGTGTCTTAGTGTCCAAAAAAGTCCCCAGCAACTGCCCGCTATCTTCTGGCCGCCCGCCCCTGCCTTTGCTTCCGCGCGCCGCTTTTTGCCTTGCCTCGGGGAGCGGCTTTTTCAGCCTTTGGCTTCTCGCGTATTTCCAATACTATGGGCAGCCCGGACTCCGGAAAGAAGGCCTCGCGTATCTGATTTGCCAAAAATTGCTGATAGTTCGCCGGACATAGGTTTTTGCTGTTAACAAAAAGCAGGAATTTTGGCGGCGGATTAAACTTCATCGTGCCATAGTAAATCTTGAAGCGCCGCGTGCCTTTGGAGACCGGCGGATTACGCAGCAGCGTATCCTCCAAAAACTGGTTAAACACCGCGGTGGGCACCATGACGCGCATCTGTTGCCTGACATGGATAAGATGCTCGACGATGCGCGAAAAATTATAGCCGTTCAAGGCCGAGATGATTTGCAGCGGGGCATGATTCATAAAAGGCATATCATGGCGCAGCTGCGCGACAAAGTCAATCGGCTTCTGGCCTTCCTTGTGCAGCAGGTCCCATTTATTGGCCAGCATAACGCATGGTTTGCGCGCATCGACAATCAACCTGGCGATGCGGCGCTCCTGGGTTGAGCAGGGCTGCTGCGCGTCAATCATAAAAAGCACTATATCGCTGCGCCGTATGGCGTTCTCAGTGCGATTGGCGCTAAAGAACTCCACCACAGTGTCCACCTGTTTTTTACGCCGCATGCCGGCGGTGTCAACCAGCACGGCGGGCAGCTCCTGACCCTCGTGACGCAGTAGCACGGGCACATCTATGGCATCGCGCGTAGTGCCGGCTATTTCGCTGACCATCAGGCGCTGCTCGCCTAAAATCCGGTTGACCAGCGATGATTTGCCCACATTGGGGCGCCCCACTACGGCGATACGCAGAGGCTGTTCCTCCTCCTCGAGGCTAACCCGGGGGATGTGCGGCGTTACTAAGTCCAGCAGCTTGCCTATGCCGGAGCTGTGCGTACAGCTGGTGGGAGCCATCTGGGCAATGCCCAAAGGGGCAAAATCAGCCAGCGCCAGCTGGGCGGCGACCTGATTGTCGGCCTTGTTGGCACACAACACAATGGGCTTGCCGCTGCGGCGCAGAAAATCGCCAACCTCTTCGTCCTGCGCGCTAATGCCGTCCTGACAGTTGACCACCCAGACCAGCACGCTGGCCTCGGCAACCACGCGGCTGACCTGCTCGCGGATCATGCCGTCAAAAAGGTCCACCCCTTTCTCACGGTTCAAAGTGCCCAGACCGCCGGTGTCAACCAGCAAAAAAGGCTTGCCCTGATACTCGGCTGGAGACATGACGCAGTCGCGCGTTACCCCGCTTTGCTCATGTACGATGGAAAGACGACGGTGCAAAATCGCGTTGAACAGTGCCGACTTGCCCACATTGGGGCGTCCGACTATGGCTACTATGGGTAAGTTGAGCGGCATAAAGGTGTTCCGAAAAATGGTTTTTTGAGACCGCGTGTCTCTTCGTGTCTCTTCGTGTATCTTCGTGTCTCTTCGTGTCCAAAGCCCCGTTTGTTAGTCTTTTACGTGAGGCTCTATTTGGCTGGCAAGTTCAGACGGGCAGTGCTTTTTTCTTTTCCTAACAGCTCCAGGGTTTCGTAGATTCCGGCTCCTGTTCCTATGCCTGTGACCGCCGCCCTTATGGGCTGATTCAGCCTGCCTCGGCGGATATTGAATTCATCGCTGGCCTCATGTATGCTGGCCTCGATGTTTGCCGCCGAAAACTCCGGCAGCGCGGCCAGTTTTTCCTGCAGGGCTTTCAATGCCGCCAGGGTATTGTCGTCGCTCAGCTGTTTGCCGCAGAATTTCTCGTCTCGCTGATAGTCCTCGCCAAAGAAGTACTGCCACTGTTCCACATCCACAAAGCGTTTCAGGCGGCTTTGCATAAAGGCGCAAACTTTGGCAAAGTAGTCTTCATCCAGCTCCTTTCCCCAGGGGAGTCGCTGTACAAACTCGCGGCATTGCGCGACAAATTCGCCCGGCTCCATTTCGGCGATATAAAGCGCGTTGAGCGCGCCCATCTTCACGATGTCCACCTGCGCCGATGAATGCAGACAGCGCTGCAGGCTAAATGCCTGTACCAGCTCCTCGCGACTCATCTTCTCGCGGTCGTCACCCGGAGACCAGCCCAGCAGGCTGAGATAGTTAAACAAGGTGTGCGGCAAAAAACCCTTGTCGCGAAACTCGCCCACGAAGGCATCGCCGTCGCGCTTGCTGTAGGGCTTGCCTGCCGCGTTGACAATCATGGGAAGATGAGCGTAAACCGGGGGCTTGGCACCCAGGCAGGCAAAAAGCAAGAGATGCCTGAAGCTGTTCTCCACATGGTCGTCGCCGCGAATGATATGGGTCACCGCCTGGCTGATGTCATCGACCACATTGGCCAGATGAAACACCGGGCTGCCGTCGCCGCGCACAATCACCAGGTCGCGCATGCTGTCCAGGGGCTTGCTCATTTCGCCCTTCACCTGGTCCACATAGCTGATGCTGCGCCGCGTAAAACGCAGCTCCACCGCGTTTTCCAGGCTGAACTGCCGGCCATCGCGCAAAATCTCCTCGATATGCTCCTGCAAAACAAATATCTGCCGGCCTTCGGAGTCATACACTTGCAGATTCTTGAAACCGGCCAGGCAGGCGCTGTCAGGCACTGCGGCGCCTTTCTTGGAGACGGCGGCGAAGCGCAGTCCCTTGTGGCTGATCTGCACAGGCTGCTCCGGGTGTATCTTCATGCGCATGGCCCCCTGCTCTTGGATGCCCTCGCAGAGTTCTTCTGCTTGCCAGGGAATGCGGAAAACCATAGCCTGGCTGGCTGCATCCGGGCCATCGCTATAGACATGCCCCAGGGAGCGCAGTTTTTCGGCGGCCTGCAGATGCTTTTGGCGCTGCGAGCTTTGATACAGGGCCTCCTCGTCAAAATCCAAGCCCAGCCATTGCATGACCTCGAGCAGGGTGGCTATGGCCTCCGGCGTGCTGCGCTGCTGGTCGGTATCCTCGATGCGCAGCAGAAAGCTGCCGCCTTCATGCCTGGCAAAAAGCCAGTTGAAGATTGCCGCACGTATATTGCCTATATGAACTTGCCCTGTAGGAGAAGGGGCAAAGCGTACTCTTACACTCATCACTAGCCTCGTAAAATAATCCGCTTAAGACAAAACGATAATATAACGCCTATGCCCTATGCCTGCCTTGCTCTGCTTTTTTGCGGCACTGAACTCAATCCAGCAAGTCGGCTCCCAGGCACTCGAGATTGAGGCTGTCAAAGAACTGCTGCATTAACAAGAGACGGCGGCGCCCCATTTTTCTGCCGTTTTCGGTCAGCATTTTTTCCGGCAGCCGGCGCAATTTCACCAGGTATTCCCTATAGGCACTGTCTTCGGAGCTATAGCTTTTTGAGTTCATGGCCAGCTCGGCGCTATTATGCACTTTGGCTCCTATGCGTCCGGCAAAATGGAATGCCCTTGCCAGTCCTATGGCGCCCAGGCTATCCAGTTTGTCGGCGTCATACAGGACTTTGGCCTCCAGGCTCTGCGGCCTGGCCTGGCCGCGGCGGCGGAAACGATGCTGGCGCACGCAGTCGCAGACCGCGTCGACAAAGCCCGCATTCTCTATGCCCAGCTCTGCCAGGATTTGCCGGCTTATTTCGGCGCCCAGTTCGGCATGGCAGGTTTTGCCCTGGTCGGCCAGTTCCTGGGCGCGTCCTATGTCATGCAGCAGCGCCGCGTAGTCCAGCAGCAGCGGGTCGGCCCCTTCGAGGCCTGCCAGTTTCGCCGCCGCCCTGCGCACGCGCTGAGTATGGTCCAGGGCATGACAGGCCGGCGTCAGACGCAGGCGCTCTTCCACCAGGCCTTCCAAGCGCGGCAGCTGACAACGCAAAAATCGTTTTTCCTCAGGACTATACATCATTACATAAAAAGTTCGTGTATCTTCGTGTCCCTTCGTGTATCTTCGTGTCCTCCCCCTTCGTGTGACTTCGTGTCCAAATGCCTAATTGTTGGTCTTTTCTTCTCTTCCCTCGGGCAAGAGCAACATACAGTCTCCGTAGCTAAAGAAGCGCATCTTGGCGGCGATGGCCTTTTGGTAGGCGGCCAGTACGCGGTCGCGCGCCGCAAAGCAGCAGACCAGCATCAGCAAGGTAGACTTGGGCAGGTGGAAATTGGTCAGCAGTCCGTCAACTATACGCGGTTGGTATGGCGGGTACAAAAATATATCGCTACGCCCGCTCTGGGGCTGTACAAGCCCGTTTTCCGGGTTCCAGCAGGCCTCCAGTGTGCGCACCGTTGTCGTGCCCACACAGAAAACCTTGCCGCCCTTCTGCCGGCAGGCATTGATGCTTGCCGCGGTCTCGGCGCTGAGCACAAAGCTTTCCTCGTGCATGCGGTGTTCTTCGATATTTTCACATTCCACCGGTTTGAAGGTGCCCGCTCCCACATGCAGGGTCAGTCGCAGCAGACGCACGCCGCGCTGCTCCAGGGCGCTCAGGATTTCCTCGGTAAAATGCAACCCTGCGGTCGGTGCCGCCACTGCGCCTGGCACCTTGGCGAAGACCGTCTGGTAGCGCTCCTTGTCGGCCAGCTCATCGGCACGCTTGATATACGGCGGCAAGGGTGTGTGCCCGTGCTCTTGCAGCAGCTCATAGACCTGCGCCGTGGAAAAGCGTATTAGAAAACTGCCGTCGGGCAGTTTCTCCTCCACCACAAAGCCCTCCTCGCTATTCTCGATGCGCACGCTGGCCCCCACGGGCAGGCGCCGGCCCGGCCTGAGCAGAGCCTGCCAGCACTGCGCCCCGGCCTGCTTTTCCAGCAGAAAGGCCTCCACCGCTCCGCCGCTGGGTTGCCGTCGTCCAGCCAGTCGCGCCGCTATGACCCGGGTATCGTTGAGCACCAGGCAGTCGCCGCGGCGCAAAAAAGAGCCGAAGGCTGAAAACTCGCTCAGTATCGGCTCGCCGCCCTCGCGCCCCAGCAGCAGCATACGCGAGGCGTCGCGCCGCTGGGCGGGATGCTGTGCAATCAGTTCCGGGGGCAGATAATAGTCGAATTCGCTAAGCAGCATAATTTGCCAAACAGGATAAATAAAAGCCTTAGCGCATGGCTCTGCGCATCTCGCGTTCAGCCTGGTCTTTCTTCAGGCTCTCACGCTTGTCACCCACATTCTTGCCGCGGCACAGACCCAGTTGCAGCTTGACCTTGCCGCGCGCATTGAAGTACATCGACAGGGGAATCAGGGTCAAACCCTTGGCCTCGATGGCCTTCTGCAAGCGCAGTATCTCCTTTTTATGCAGCAGCAAACGACGGTTGCGCCGAGGAGCATGATTGTTGCGGTTGCCCTGGGCATAAGGCGCAATGTGAGCGCCAATCAAAAGCATCTCGCCACGCTCTACCTTGGCATAGGAGTCAACCAAGGAAGCCCCGCCGGCACGGCAGGACTTGACCTCAGTGCCCAACAACTCTATGCCGGACTCCAAGCTGTCTAAAACAGCGTAGTCGTGACGCGCCTTCTTGTTCTGAGTGATGTTCTTCATGAAAATATGGAAAAAATAAAATGGCAAGAGGATAATATAAACGCAAACAAAAATCTGGCCGCTGAAAAAATGACAGACCGACAAAAACAGCAAAACAAAAGCTGAAAACACACTCACCCTCAATTAACCCCATGCAAAAAAACAAGAGTAGAAACTTGAACACGAAGACACACGAAAAAAGCCTGAGGCGCAACTAAAAACACATACTTGTGCATGCAGCAAAAAAGAAAAACGCACAATTACTTGCATTCAGAGTAATCATAGATACAGTATAAACAAGCCCGTTCAATAATGAACAGGGCGGTTCAATAAAGATGAATGGAGGTTGTTTTATGAGTCAGGTTTTCACTTCGCTAGTCAAGCAGCACGCTTACAGTCTGGGGGCTGATTTAGTTGGTGTTGCCAACATTGAGCGCTGGGAGAATGCTCCTTTGCTGATGAGTCCTTTGGGTTTGATGCCTGATGGTCGTTCGGTTTTAGTTTGTGCGGTTCATCACACTGACGCCATGATTGAGATTGGCGGGGAGAGCACTCCTCACGAGCTGGGCAGCTATTCCTATCAGTATTACATGAACAACAAGCTTGACTACCTTTCCTATCGCCTGGGCTGTTTTTTAGAGGACCACGGCTACCGCGCCATACCGATCACGGCCAGCAATATCTGGCGCTACCGCGAATACAAGGGTCTGAAATCCGTCTTTGCCCCCGACATGTCGCATATCTACGCCTCGGTCTGCGCCGGTCTCTCTGAAATGGGCTATCACGGTCTGGCCATGACGCCGGAATACGGCGCGCGCAACCGCTTCGTCTCCATCGTCAGCGACGCTCCGCTCTTGCCCGATCCGCTCTTGCCCGGCGACACACTCTGCGACAACTGCGGACAGTGCATCAGCCATTGCCTCACCAAGGCCTTCACGCATGAGGTGGACGGCAAGGTGAGCCTGAAAATCGAGGACAAGACCTACTCTTTTGCCAACAAAAATCTCTGGCGCTGTGCCTGGTCGGAGCATTTTGGCCTGGACGGCGAAGCCGAGATCCCCGCCAAGGTGGACGAGGCGGCCACGCTGAAGCGCATCAAGGAGGCCGGCCTGCGCGGCGGCACCATGGGCTGCTGCCTGAAATTCTGCCTGCCCAGGGACAAGCGCAGCTGGGACAAGAGCTATTCTAGCGCCCCCATACGCAAGAAAAACGTCGTGCCCAATCGCCCCGACCCGGACCGCGGCGTGCAGCAGCGGCTGCTGAGCCATGCCTTCGCGGAGGGCGCCGAGCGCGTACTTATCCAGGACATGGCCGGCTTGCAGGCGAAGTATGGCGACCTGAAAGCCATGTTGCCCGATGCCAAGTCGTTGGTCTGGGTGCTGGTAAAGAGTCCGCTCAACCAGTCCGAACGCCCCGACGCCAAACTCAGCGATAGCCGATTCGCCCTGGGCTACAACATGAACGAGGCTGTGTTTTACTATGCCTCCGAACTGGAGAAGCTGGGTTATAGCGGTGCTCCCTATGCCATGGGCGCGGCCAAGCTCGAACCGATGAAATCATGCTATGAGCGCATACAGCAGGCCGCCAAAGACCAGTTTGGCGAGCTGCCGCCAAACTATGTGCTGGGCTTCGCCTTGACCAGCGCAGAACTCAAGCCGACGGATGCCAAGGCCGAATTCGTCAAACCCTCACAAAAACTGGACCTGAGCGAAACCGTCAAACGCGTCGCCCTCGAGCAGGGCGCCGACCTGGCCGGCATCAGCTCGGTGCAGCGCCTCTCCAAAGCAGTGGACAGCATCAAGGCGCAGCTGGACGGACAGCAGGTCTTCAACGCCAAAGAAACAGGCAGACTCTGGCTAAGCTCGATAGTCGAAGTAGAGCAGAACAGTCGTCAGCTGCACAAGCCCGAGGAGCACCTCAAAGGCGCCAAAAGCGTTATCGTGCTGGGCAAACGCACACCGGCGGAAAGCAGTGAATGCCTGGGCAGACGCCCGGCCGAGGCCATAGGACCATATGTCTTCGGACAGTATGAGAGCCACCGCTTCCTGGAACGCGCAGCCCTGGCTCTGGTCAGACGCCTCGAAGCCTGGGGCTACAAAAACGTCATCCTCAGAGACCTGGAAAACAGCGGCTCGGACGTCTCAAACCCGCGCGGCTCCGCGCCCAATATGTTCGCCAACCGCATCAGTGCGGTTTGCGCCGGGCTGGGCACGCTGACCAAGGGCGGCTTTGTCAACACCGCAAAATTCAACACCAACGCGCGTTTTATCGCCATCGTCACTGACGCCGAGCTGCGCCAGGACGAGCTGGCCGACCTGCAAGCACTGCGCAGCCTCTGCGAAGACTGCCAGAACTGCCTGCAAAGCTGCAATGCCAAGGCATACATCGGCGAGGCCAGCCTGCAAGTCGATGATGTCGCGCTGCCCTTCCACTACACCGAGCAGAGCCGCTGCGACTGGGCTTTGCGCTACGGACTGCTAGGCTCCGAAGGCAATCAGTACACCGGCTCCAAAACCAACGTGCCACTGCCTGACAAGGTGACTGCCGAGAACCTGGCCGCAGCCATGGAACAGCGCGACCCCATCGTGAGAATCCGACCCTGCTCCGCAGAAATGTGCAGCATGGCTTGCCCATACACGCGTATGCAAATGGAAGCCTAAGGAATCATGAAAAATAAATTGTTAAACTTTGTTGAGCAGATTTGCTTTCTTGCTATACGGTATATTCGGGTTTTTCTTGTACATACTGACCAGAAACAACTCAACTTGACAATTTAAGTTTTCGTAGTTCCAAGCATGACATAGGGTGCAGCAGTGATACACGGCACGGTGTCAGCAACTGACACCGTACCAGTATCAGCACACGGCGGGGCACTGGCGCACCTCAGAACATGGCGCGAAGCGCCATACTAAAATAACCCTAGGCGCGAAGCGCGGAGCGCGGAGTGCCTAGGGTTAGGCTACCACACAAAACAGCGCCTGAAAGGCGCCACTAAAAGATTAGCATCAGCAAGTCGCGCCTTCCAGGCGCCGGTTTTTGGGGGACTTTGTCCCCCAGGCGCTTCGCCCTTCAGGCTCCGCGCCTGGGGTTACTATAGTATGGCGCTTCGCGCCACTGGCGGCCAGATTAAAAGAGGCGCTTCGCGCCCCCGCCAGCAAGACATAAGACGCTCCAAGCTCTGCGTCCAACACAACAAATCACCTAAAAGTACCGTATCAGTGTTGCGCACCGGTACTAAGGAATCACGAAAAAATAAATTATTAAACTTTGCCGAGCAGATTCGCTTTCTTTCTATACAGTATATTCGGGTTTTTCTTGTACATACTGACCAGAAACAACTCAACTTGACAATTTAAGTTTTCATGGTTCCTAAGCGTTTTGTAGTCCTCAAAAAACAGGCCGGTCGGTTTCAGAAGCCGGTCTGTTTTTTGAGACAGTACGCATTGCAGCCCAGCTCGCGCAATGGATACTCGCTGCCCAAAAGCAGCCTGTCTGGGTCAAACCGGCCTAGCATCTCGTCTAGCAGGCCGGTGCCGTCCAGCAGCCGGCTGCATTCGCAACGCAGGTCCTCACGCTGAGTCGACAAAATCGCCTCGACCTCAGTCTTGTTGGCACCCTGAAAAACATAGGCGCCGGGCGGAGCCTGCGCCAAGAAACCCAGCAACTCAGCTTGGCTCACCGCCCGCGGAGCGCTTCCGGCAGGCCGGAAGCGCCAGTCATGTAGGCGCAGATTTATCCAGAGTGGAAAGCCGGCCTCGGCGCAGGCGGCGAAAAACTCCGCCTGCCTTTCGTCGTCCAGCCGCCAGGCATGCAGATAGGGCGAGACCCAGCCACCGCCAAAGTCTTGCTGCGCCTGGCGCAGCTGTGCCCGCCAGTTATAGGCGCCGGGCAGCAGCGTGGCCAGGGGAAACAGCGGCGTAGTGTCAGGCAGACTGGCAGCGGCGGCGGCAAAAAAACGGTTCTCCTGCATAGTATCAAGACTATATACGCTATTGCCGTTGACGCAGTAGGCGCGTTTGAGACCGGCACTTTGCAAAGCCTCGGACAAGGCGGCCAGGCCCTCTAGCGCAGCGCGCTTGAAAGGCAGGTCCTCGGCAAAGATAAAGTGATCCTCCTGCTGTTCAGGGAGCGGAAGTTTTGGCAGGGCGGGCAGCTTCGCGGCACTCTGCCTGGCCCTGCTCAGTTCCGTCTCGCTAATATTAAACACGCGTTGGGCATTAAGCTTCAATACCAGCGCGCGCTCCTCCTGCGTGCAACGCGCAAAAAACACCTTGGCCAACTGAGAGCCAAAACTGCGACCCAAGGCGTCGGAGCCAAACATGATACGCTCCGCCCCCAGGTCGGCCAGCAGTGCTTCGAGCATGCCGGCCTCGGGCATGCCGCCGCTAATATCCACATAGGCATTGGGCAGGCCGTCTAAAAGCCCTATGGCCTGATGCCAGTTGCAGCCGGCATGTGCCCCTATCATTTGCAAAGCGGGAAACTCCGAGGCCAACTGGGCAAACTCCGCCAGGCTGATCTCGCCGGGCAGCAAAGCGTCGCTACGATGAAAAGTATGAATCAAAACCGGCAAATTCAACTCTAAGGCAGCCTCTAAAACCGCATGCACAGCCGACAGAGAGGCAAAATTCTCCCGGCGCAGCGAAATCCACAGCTTGATGCCGCGGCAACCCTGCGCCAAACAAAGCTCCAACTCGGCGCGCCAGTCGGCATTGAGCGGATTGATATAGGCCAGCCATAAAAGCATGCCGCCGGAATGAACGCAAAATTCTGCCGCCTGCGCGTTAGCCTGACGCAGCTGAACAGAATCAGGAAACTGGGGCCAGTCATCCAGACCCAGAGAACTGCAGAGTGACAAAGTAATATTGTGGCGCTGCATCTCCCGACGAAACTCAAGCCAGCGAGAGGCCGGAGGCACATGCGTGTGCATATCTATGATGGACATAATAAACTCCCTGAATGTTGAAACCTAAACTAATATAAAGCGTCTAATACCAATTACGGCGCTTGATTTGCACAGTGATAGCCTGAAATGCGCCGCCCTGCCTGCCCCTTACAATGTTTTTAATTGCGGGAGCAACCGGGCAAAGTTGTGACACAAAGTTGATTTTTGTCAAACCTGGCTAATTTCACGTTATATTAAGCTTCGTCCAAAAAGAATGTGGGTTCCTGGGACAAGCCGGCAGCTAGCCTATTGGCGCTAGACCCGTCCAAAAAGTCTTTGAGCCACTAAGGCACACGAAGGGGGAGGACACTAAGGGACACTAAGGGACACGAAGGTACACGAAGGGCTTATGCGGCACCTGCGGTGCCGCATAAGCCGCTTGCCCGTTTTGGTTTGTTGGGAAAAGGGGGCCGGAAAAAGCAGAAAAACTCGATTAAATCGCATAAAGACGAAGACTACTTGGTGTGTCTTAGTGTAGCTTGGTGTGTCTTCGTGTCCAAAATTCCGCCAGGCATCCTTTTTGGACGGGGTCTAAGTTAGACCGCGTCCAAAAAGCTCTTGAACGACAAAGGCACACGAAGGGGGAGGACACTAAGAGACACAAAGAGACACAAAGAGACACAAAGAGACACGAAGAGACACGAAAGCACACGAAGGGTTTATGCGGCGCTTGCCCGTTTTGGTTTATTGGGAAAAGGGAACCGGACAAAACAGGTTGTTCGAAATCTTGCAATTGTAGTTTACCTGCTTAATCTGCTTCCTCTTTTTTGTGCCTTTTATGCCTTTTGTGGTTAATGGGCTTTTTGGACGGGGTCTATATTAAGCTTCGTCCAAAAAACAAATTGGACACTAAGACACACCAAGGCACACTAATTTTTTTTACAGTTTTGTTCTGCTATTTCTCACACTATATTTTAGCCACTAAGTACTTTTAACCGCCTTAACTTTTTTATACAAGGAGTTTTCATGATCGCTTTATACGACAACATATTATCCGCCATCGGCAACACCCCTCTGGTTCGCATCAAGCGTATGAATCATGGTCAGGCCGAGGTACTTGCCAAGCTCGAGTATTTCAATCCCGGCGGCAGTTTAAAGGACCGCACTGCGCTGGCCATGATCGAGTCTGCCGAGCGCTCCGGCCTGCTGCCGCCTGGCGGCCTGATCATCGAGCCGACCAGCGGCAACACCGGCATAGGCCTGGCTCTGGTGGCCGCGGTCAAAGGCTACCGCCTTATACTCACCATGCCCGACACCATGAGTATCGAGCGCCGCAAGCTGCTGGCCGCCTACGGCGCCGAGCTTATCCTCACCGAAGGCGCCAAAGGAATGAAGGGGGCCATAGCCAAGGCCGAGGAACTGCAAAGCCTGAACCCAGGCTCCTTCATACCGCAGCAGTTTGAAAACCCGGCCAACCCGCAAGTGCACCGCCGCACTACCGGCGAGGAAATCTGGCGCGACTGCGAAGGCCAAATCGACGCCTTTGTCGCCGGCGTGGGCACCGGCGGCAGCATTAGCGGAGTGGGCGAATTGCTCAAGGAGCGAAACCCGAACATCAAGCTGTTCGCTGTCGAGCCGGAGGCCAGCGCCGTGCTTTCCGGCTGCGCACCCGGCCCGCACAAACTGCAGGGCCTGGGAGCCGGCTTTGTGCCCAAGGTGCTAAAAACTGAGCTGATTGACCGCATCGTGCAAGTCAACGCCGCCCAGGCCGGACTCTGCGCCCGGGACGCCGCTCGCGAAGAGGGACTGCTCGTCGGCATCTCCTCGGGCGCCGCCTTGTTTGCCGCCTTGGAGCTGAGCAAAGAAAGCGCCTACGCCGGCAAGCGTATCGTAGTGCTGCTGCCTGACTGCGGCGAGCGCTATCTGTCCACCTGGCTGTTTGACAATCCCGATGCCTAGCAGCCAGGCGCCGCTGTCAGGCTGCTTAGGCCGGCAGCGAGTTTTGTCCTTTCACCTTTGGCTTTTGAAGCAAGGGGGAGCCTACCATGAATAAAGAACGCTATCATTTTGAAACCCTGGCTCTGCACGCCGGCCAGGAGTATCCTGATCCGGCCACCCTTAGCCGCGCCGTACCGGTATACCGCACTACGGCTTTCAACTTCCGCGATTCCAAACACGGCGCCGACTTGTTCGCCCTCAAAGAGAGCGGCAATATCTACGCCCGCCTGATGAACCCTACCAACGATGTGCTCGAACAGCGCCTGGCTCGTCTGGAAGGCGGGGCCGCCGCCCTCAGCCTGGCCAGCGGCACGGCAGCCATCTATTTCACCGTCACTAATATCTTGCGTCAGGGCGACGAGCTGCTCAGCGCCTCGAATCTCTACGGCGGCACCTACACGCAATTTGACGCCATACTGCCCCAGCAGGGCATCAAGGTGAATTTCACCCCGATCAACGACATGGCGGCGGCGCGCGCCGCGCTCAACCCAAAAACCCGGGCCATCTACATAGAAAGCGTGGGCAATCCAGGTCTGGAGCTGGCTGACATCGCCGCTTACGCCGCTCTGGCCAAAGAGCATGGCCTGCCGCTTATCGTCGACTCCACCTTTACGCCGCCCTCGCTGCTGCGACCCATCGAGCACGGCGCCAACATCGTTATTCACTCGCTCTCTAAATGGATAGGCGGACACGGTACCGGCATAGGCGGCGTGGTTATAGACGCTGGCAATTTTGACTGGAGCCAAAGCAAGTTCGCCCTGTTCAATGAACCCGACCGCGGATATCACGGCCTGCGCTTCGCTCATGACCTGGGCGAGCTGAATGCGCTGGCCTTCATTATGAGACTGCGCATCGTGGGACTGCGCAACCAGGGAGCCACCCTGGCACCCGACGCCGCCTGGCAGTTCCTGCAAGGCGTGGAAACCCTGGCCCTGCGCATGCAGAAACATAGCCAGAACGCACTGCAAGTGGCACGCTTCCTGAAGCAACATGAAAAGGTGGCATGGGTCAACTATCCGGGCTTGCCGCAAAAAAACGAGGCCTCACTGGCGCAAAAATACCTCCCCGAGGGGGCCGGCGGCATGGTGGTCTTCGGCATGAAAGGCGGCAGCCAGCAAGCCATGCAGCTGGTAGACAAAATCAAGCTCTTTAGCCTGCTGGCCAATGTCGGAGACGCCAAAAGCCTAATCATACACCCAGCCAGCACCACACATTCACAGCTTAGCGAGGAGGCCCAAAGACAGGTGGGACTGCCGCCGGAACTGGTCCGGCTATCCATAGGGTTGGAACACATAGAAGATATTATCGCAGCTCTGGAGGAAGCACTGGGCGCAGTTTGACTTTCATGATTGAAACGCTATAGTTGAAAAGTGTCAGAAAATTAACTGGAACCAAACATAGGCTCCAGACATTTTGCGTTCCGGCAGCTACCCTCCCTTCCCTCCTCCCCTACCATAGCTGCCGGAACGCTTTTTTTTTTAGAAAAACCGGGACAGCAAGAAGCCGCAGTGGCAAATGCAGCCAAACCTTCGTGTGCCTTCGTGTGTCTTAGTGTGTCTTCGTGTCCAAGAGCATTTTTAGGCTTGCTTGCTTTTAAGCATATATATTATAAGATTTACTTTTCTTTTTATTCAGGCAGGAGTTTTTCATGAACAAGCGTAGCATCCGCGACATAGTACTCAAGGGCAAGAAAGTCATCATGCGGGTTGACTTCAACGTGCCGCTTACAGATGAGCAGCAGATCAGCGACGACACCCGTGTGCGCGCCGCGCTGCCCAGCATCAAATACATACTCGGCCAAGGCGCCGCCCTCACTCTGATGAGCCATCTGGGCCGCCCCAAAGGCAAGGGCTATGAAAAACAGTTCAGCCTGAAACCGGTGGCCGACTACCTGGCCGGGCTACTGGGACTAGAGGTGAAATTCGCCGCGGACTGCCTCGAGGCCGACGCCGAAGTGGCCGCATTGCAGCCCGGAGAACTGCTTATGCTGGAAAACACGCGCTTCTATCAGGCCGAAGAAGGCAAAGCAAAGAAGAGCGAGGGCATGAGCGAAGAACAGTACAGCGCCCTGAAGGCAGAGCTGAAAGAGGCCAAGCTGAGCATGGCCGCCAAGCTGGCATCCTACGGCGAGGTCTATGTCAACGACGCCTTCGGCACGGCACATCGCGATCACGCCTCCACCGCCAGCATCTGCAAATTCATGAAGCAGAAAAACGCCCCCTGCGTGGCCGGTTTCCTGATGGAGAAGGAACTCGAATACCTAGGCTCCGCCATTGAAAACGCAGAGCGCCCCTTTATCGCCATTATCGGCGGCGCCAAGGTCTCCGGCAAACTGGAGGTGCTGCTCAGTTTGATGAACAAGGTTGACTGCATCATCATCGGCGGGGGCATGGCCTATACCTTCCTGAAGGCAAAAGGCTACAAGATAGGCAACTCACTCTGCGAGGATGATTTGCTCGACAAAGCCAGGGACATCATGGCCAAGGCTGAAGCCGGAAATGTGAAGCTTATGCTCCCAGTTGACAATGTCGCCGCTGACAAATTCGACAACGACGCGAACATCAAGATCGCGCAATGCTGCATCGAGGAAGGCTGGATGGGCCTGGACATAGGGCCGGAAACCAGCGAAGCCTACGCCGCGGAAATCATGAAGGCTAAAACCATAGTCTGGAATGGGCCTATGGGCTGCTTTGAAATGGAAAACTTCGCCGCCGGAACCATGCGGGTATGCCAAGCAGTGGCCCAGTCCGGCGCGCTGAGCATCATTGGTGGAGGAGACTCGGTGAGCGCAGTCAATAAAAGCGGACTGGCAGATAAAATGTCGCATATCTCAACCGGAGGCGGAGCCAGCCTGGAATTCCTTGAAGGCAAAAAACTCCCCGGCTGCGAAGCGCTCGACGATAAATAAGCCTTGAGTCGGGTTTAAGGACACCAAGACACACGAAGTTACACGAAGTCACACTAAGCCATACAAATAACAGCTCTGTTTTAGAATAGCCGTCAAACCAACTGAAAGGAATCACCATGTCACGCTGCAAATTAATCGCCGGCAACTGGAAGATGAACCAGGGCCTCAGTCAGGCCGGCGCTTTGATAAAAGCCCTGAAGGCCGAGCTGGACTCTGACAAGACCTGCTGCTCTGCAAACTGCCCTGAGCTCCTCGTCTTTCCGCCCTTCACCAGTATCGCGGCGGTTTTGCCGGAGGCCGGCGGCTGCCTGCAAGTGGGCGCGCAAAATGTGCACTGGGCCGAAAGCGGCGCCTACACCGGCGAGGTCTCAGCCCCCATGCTCAAGGAACTGGGCCTGAGCTACGCGCTCATCGGCCACAGCGAACGCCGGCAGTACTTTGGCGAGAGCGACGAGAGCGCCAACCTGCGCCTGCGCGCCGCCCTGAAGGCCGGACTCAAAGCCATGCTCTGCATAGGCGAAACCGAAGAGGAGCGCCAGCTGGGACTCACCAATTGCGTGCTCGAACGCCAGCTGCGCTGGGGACTGAGCCAAGTCAGCGCCGCCGACATGAGCCGCGTAGTCGTCGCCTATGAGCCGGTCTGGGCCATAGGCACTGGCAAAACCGCCTCCGAGGCCGACGCACAGGCCGCCCACGCCTTTATTCGCAGCCTGCTGGCGCAGCTCTTTTGCACTGATACTGCCGAAAAAACGCGTATCCTCTACGGCGGCAGCATGAATGCCGCCAATGCCGCCGGACTTTTGGCGCAGCCCGACATTGACGGCGGCCTGATCGGAGGAGCCTCGCTGAAACCCGCCGATTTCGCCAGTATAGTCAGAGCAGCCAAGTAATAACGCTTTTCAACGACTATATTCTATGACACCTGGCGGCGCTGCCTTCAGCCCCCCAGGTGTCTTTTGCTTTTGTCCGCTTGGAACATACCTGGTTTTACGATGTCAAATCATACAGTCAGTGAAGACCGCGTTTTGATCGACAAGTATGTCAATCAAAATGACCAGGGCGCCTTTAATATCCTGGTGCAAAAGTACTCCGGACGGGCATATCAGATCGCCTACGGTGTGCTGGGCAACAAACAGGATGCCGAAGAGGTGGCCCAGGACGCTTTTATGCGTATCTATCGCGCCCTGCCTAAATTCAGGGGCGACTCCGAATTCAGCACCTGGATGTACCGCATCATCGTTAACCTGGCGCGTAATAAACACCGCTGGAACCGCGTCAGAGGAGCAGGACGAAGCTTTAGCATAGACGCACCCATAGACAATGGAAGAGGAGACGGCGAGCTGACCATCGAACTGCCAGACCAGGGCATGGCGCCAGACCAAATAATGCTCTATAACGAGCTGAAGGATAAAACCAGAAAAGCAATGGAAAAATTGCCCGAGGCATACCGCGAAGCAGTCATCCTGCGAACCGTCAAAGGACTGAGCTACGAAGAAATAGCAGACCTGCTCGGATGCAAGGTGGGTACCATTAAATCGCGCATCGCAAGAGGACGAGAAGAAATACGGAATAACCTGGATATCTAGGTTATTTGGGACACGAAGAGACACCAAGGGGCTTTGTCGCTGCCGCACACTGATTACATAACTATTACTGAGAACTGATTAGGAATAATAACATGAATGCTGACCAAACAAAATTATCTTTGGCGCGCTGTCCCAGTGCTGAAGAGCTTAGCATTTTTCTAGACGAGCCTGCCGACTCCGCCTTAGCCGGGCACATTAGCTCTTGTGCCCACTGCCAGGCCAGGCTAAGCGACTATGCCCAGGTCGATTGCTTGCTGTTTGAGCTGAGCCAGCCCCCCGCCGGCTTGGCCGAACGCATACAGCAGGCCTGCCGTAGCGAGGCTCCGGCACCAGGCACTGCCGCGCTGCCGCCGCTTTTTCCAGGCTGGTCACTCTTATGGCGTTATGCCGCCGTATTTGCCTTCCTGTTTGCCCTGGCCGGTCTGTTGACCTGGCTTAACTTGGCTCAGGGGAAACAGCGCTACGGCAAACAACTGGCGCAGGATAGCGCCTCGACGCAGGCAAACCCGCCCACAGCCGTCACAGCGCAGCAAAATGCCCCAGCCGAGGAAGACTTCGCCCTGGCCGAGCAGATGCGCCCGCAAGGAAATATAGACCCGGACTCCCTGCAAAATGTCTCCACCGGCGCCGGCGCCTCCGCACTCAAGCCGGTCAATCATCGGCGCTACCGCATCGAATCGCAGATCGAGCATGTCTGGCTGGTTGACAACCTGACGAAAAGCCAGGCTATGCTGCAGGAACTGGGGCTGCAAGACGGATTCAAGCTGAAATGGAAGCAGACCGACAACGCCGATATCCTGCATGCCGACCTGCGCGGCAGCGACCGGCAGCTGCAAAGCCTGGTGGACCGCCTGCAAGCGCAAAACTGGCTGCTGCTCTCCCCGGCCTATCCGCAGCCCAAGGCCGAACAAAGCGCTTTCTTTACCGACAGCAAAATCATATATCACGCCACCCTGGTGCAAAAAGACGCTAATTAAACCCGTCCAAAAAGGATGTGGCCCCCGGGGCAAGCCGGCATCTAGCCTATTGGCGCTAACTTAACGGTTTTACGAGAAAAATCACAGAAAAAAATCATTGCCAGAAGTATTAGGTAAACTCTTGCTCTGCAAAATATTATTCTAAATAAGGGTGCGAAGCGCCTTTTTTAATCTTGGCGGCGGTGGCGCGAAGCGCCATACTAAAATAACCCCAGGCGCGGAACCCGAAGGGTGGAGTGCCTGGGGAACAAGATACCGCCAAAACTGGCGCCTGAAAGGCGCTACAAAAGTCCTAAACCGTTGGAAACAAAGAAAATCTTGTTGTTGGTGCCTTCTTACGCCGGCTAAAGCCGGCTAAGAACGCAAGCTAAAGCTTGAACTACGAACATACGCCGGCTGAAGCCGGCGGAGAACAACACTTTTCAGGCTTAAGTTAGCGCCAATAGGCATCTAGCCGGTTTCCGTCCCACGTATGTAGTACAGTCTTTAGGCTGCTCCCCGCTCCCGCTCCCGTTCCCGTTCCCTGCCATTCAGCAGATTAGTGGCGCCCCTACAGGGCGCCGGATTCGGGGGGGGGCTTTTACCCAGGGTGGCGCTCGGCTCCTACGGAGCCTCGCTTACCCTGGGCTACATTAGGTTGCCCCTTCGGGGCACCATGTGACAGATTCTCAAGAAAAAATTGAAGTTTCGGCAAAAAAATTGCGTTTTTCATGCAATTTCATCATTTTTTCTGTTTTGTTGAGACAAAAACAGGTTGTTCGAAATCTTGCAATTGCAGTTTACCTGCTTAATCAGCTTCCTTTTTTTGTGTCTTTTGTGCCTTTTGTGGTTAATGGGCTTTTTGGACGTGGTCTAAGCTAGACCTCATCCAAAAAAGTCATAACGCCGAAAGGCCGTTTGTGGCGCCCTTACAGGGCGCAGGATTCGGGGGGGCTTTTACCCAGGGTGGCGCTCGGCTCCTGCGGAGCCTCGCTTACCCTGGGCTACATTAGGTTGCCCTTTCAGGGCACATAATGGACTGAATCTCAGAGAAAAATTAGAAATTCTTCCGAAAACTGCGTTTTCAGGAGAATCTTGCTTTTGTGATTAACCAGCCAGGGGCAATACTACTGAAAAAAATCAAAATCCCCTGATGAATTTGTCTTTTAGCACAATTTATTATAAAATAGCGTATCTACTTGCGCCGTAGGCGCATAACTATGCTTAACCCCAGGCTTTAGCCTGGGGTGCAGACAGCCATCAAAACCGGCGCCTCGTAGAGGCGCTACTATGCCCCCTCTTTTTGGACGGGGTCTAATTAAACCCGGTCCAAAAAATAAAAGCTCAAAAAGCTTTGTGTGTCTTAGTGTCCAAATTCCTGATATAACACATTATAGTAGAGTATTGCGTCCAAGCTTTATCCAAAACCTACACTAATCGGGAGACGAAGCATGCTCAGGCGGGTTTTATTCTTGTCCTTATGTCTTTCATCGTTTTATCTTTCCGCCGCCGAGCTATTCAGCGAACGCCTCAACTACAAGATATTAACTCCCGACAAACCTACGGCGGTTCAAACTAGCGCCGCCGCAGAGTTGGACAAGTTCCTCGCCAAGACCTATGAGCAACCTATAGTGCTCAATGGCGACTCCAGCCCTATGGTTTTTCTGGTCGGAGTCTCCGACGAGGCGATTTTGGCCGGCTTCACCCAGCTGCCCCGCCTCGAGGATAACTTTGGCCTCTTCCGTCTGGGGCGCAGCATACTTTTCCATGGTTATGACGACGACTTTTGCCAGCCTGCCAAGAGCACACGCGGACAGGCCGGCACTTTGCTGGCAGTATATTATTTTCTGCGTCAGTATGCCGGCTGCCGCTTTTATTATCCTGGCGAGCAAGGCTACTCGCTAAGCCCTGAACAGGAGCTGCGCTTTGACGCCTCTGAGGACCTGCCTGAGCCAAGCTTCACCCTACGCGGCTTTTCTTTGCGCACACGCGCATATAGCTCCGAAGACCTGGCGCTTTTTTCTCGCCGCATGCTCTGTTCGCAGCCGCTCTGGGCCGGCATGGATATCTATTATATTTATCTTAACCGCTGGAAAAAGCGCTTTTTCGCCGAGCATCCGGAATACTTTATGCTGCGTGACGGCGAAAGGGTGGCTGAAAACTATCCCAACCACATGCCTTGTTTTTCCAATCCCGCCGTTATCCGGCAGACCGCCGCCGACATTATCAAACAGATCAACCAGTCGCCGGGGAAAAAATGCATCAAGATATTTAGCGACGCTCCCATCAATCTATGCCAGTGTCCGCAGTGTCAGGCCATGCCAGAACGACAGCTAGCCGACCCGGAGCTGATCACCAGCGAAGCGGTCTACGGCTTCCAAAAACGCATTGCCGACATCATACATCAGAATCATCCCGATGTCTACTTCCTCACTCAGACCAAGGGCAAGTCATACTATGCGCCGCCTCAACTATGCAAGCTGGGCGAGCGCTTCACGGTCAATATCCTGGCCTCGCCTCATCTTTGCAATGTTAGCTCCCTAAGTTTTGCCGTAGATGTAGCCCGCCAATGGCAGGCTGCCGGCCAGCGCAGCATGTTTTTCGGCTATCCGCGCTACACTGACAAGCCCACCAAGAACATGCCGGTCATGACGCCGCAGTTCAACGCCGAATACCTGCGGCTCTTTGCTGGACTGAGCAGCGGCACCATCAGCAGCGAAATGAATTTCAACCCCTACTCTTTTAGCGCCCTCAATCAATTCGTCCAAGCCAGGCTGCTTTTCGAGGTGAACTCTGATGTAGCTGCGCTCATACAGGAATTCTGCGCCTTTGCATACCCGGGGGCTGAAAAGGAAATGGCCGGATTTTATCAGGCTATGGAACAGCTTTATATACGCAGACGCGACATCTCGGAAAACCCCTACTATGATGTCTATAGCGCCGATAAGCTGGCCGCCCCCTGGGCCTGGCTAAATGAAGCTCAGGCTAAAGTTAAAGACGACTCCCAGTTTTTTGCACAACTGTACCAGGACTTTCAGCAGTTCTACGAAGGCTCTCAAAAAGAAGAGGAAAACAGCCGCAAGCTGGCCGCTTGGAACGAGCAAAGACTGCAAGCCAGCACGGGAACTCTGAAGCTGCCACTGGCTAGCAGCGCCCTAGACTGGAAAAGCAGTGCGCAGCTCTGGCCCGGGGCACTAAAGCTGGACTTCAGTGCTCCGCAGCAAAGCGAGGATTTTCAGGCTGCCAGCCTCTATCTGCTCTGCGACTCGGCTCATCTCTACCTGGGCATAGTCGCCCAGGAAAGCAATATGGCGGCTTTGCAGGCAAGCTGCCAGGAAAACTTTAAGGGCAATTTCTGGAATGACGACAATTTTGAAATCATGCTGGTGCCAGATAAAGCCGGCAGCTATGAGCAAATCGTTATCAATGCCAATGCCGCCTACCGCGTCTTGACCCAGCCCAAAACCAGGGATAACCGCGAATTCCAGATGGAGACGCATGCGCAAAAACTGGCCCATAGCTGGCTGTTAAGCATGAAAATCCCGCTGAGCCAATTCGAGACGGCGCCCAGCGCCCGGCCCTGGCATTTCAACGCCTTTAGAAATAGAGCCGCGGGAGCCAAACAAAACTCGGGCATCAGAATGCTGGGGCCTAATTTCCATATACTCGATGATTACGTAAAAATAATTGTGCCACCCCAGAACCATTAAAAAACAACGCCCTGAGACTTCGTGTGTCTTCGTGTGCCTTCGTGCCCTCCCCCCTTCGCGTGCCTTCGTGTGTCTTAGTGTATCTTCGTGTCCAAAATCCTGCCAGCCCCAGAGCATACCAATGGCCTGCTGGACCCAGGCCAAAAAGGTCATAACGCCGAAAGGCCGTTAGTGGCGCCCCTACAGGGCGCCGAATTCGGGGGGGCTTTTACCCAGGGTGGCGCTCGGCTCCTACTATTGCCTCGCTTACCCTGGGCTATATTAGGTTGCCCCTACGGGGCACCAAATGGACAGATTCCCAAGAAAAATTTGAAATTTCAGCAGAAAATTTGCGTTTTTCACGAAAATTTTGCTTTTGTGGTTACCTGACCAGGATCAATACTACTGGCAAAATCAGAATCATCTGATGAATTGTGCTGCAGAAATGAACCGTTTCATCTCCTGGCACAATTTACTACAAAACACCGTATCTATCTGCGCCGTAGGCGCATAACCATGCTTAACCCCAGGCTTTAGCCTGGGGTGCAGGAAGCCATCAAAACCGGCGCCTCGTAGAGGCGCTACTATGCCCCCCCTTTTTGGGCGGGGGCTAATTTAATCCTGTTTACACGAAAAAGCGGCCTGCCTGGACATCAGTGCAGGTGAAAACACACTCTTCCTTGCCCTATCCCGCCCGCCGCGCCACTTTTTTACGCTGTAGCGCTTGCAAGCTGGCACTAGACAATTATATTTACAGCATTGAGCAAGGCAGCTGCCTGAAATAGATTTTTAATATAAACCGCGGTTCTATCAAGCTAAACGAGAGGATTCTCATGAAAAAGTCAACGCATTTCACCTTAATTGAATTGCTCGTCGTCATCGCCATTATCGCCATCCTGGCAGGCATGCTCCTTCCCGCACTCTCCAAGGCAAGAGAAAAAGCCAATCAGACCGCCTGCGCCAATAACCTCAAACAACTTACCATGGCAGCAACCGCCATGTATGTGAGTGACTACGAACAAAGATTGCCGAATTGGGTTGACTCCACAACTGCCACCGGACCATACGGATGGATTTGGTATCATAGCGATAATAGTCTTACTCCTCCCAGGGATAGCGCTACCGATGCGCCAAAAATACTGAACATCAAATCTGGAAGTCTTTATAAATATCTTAATGACAAAAAGGTTTATCTTTGTGCTATGGACACCTGGGACTATACAACAGGTTACGATGAAAGCTCATATACTATAAATCATAAAGTCGCAGGTAAAAAAATTGTCATTGCAAAAGCACCTTCACGTTTGCCTTTTTTCCTGGAAAGTGAGCAGAAGGACAAATCAGATTGGAACGGTCTTTATAGAGTTTGGAAAAATGATGTTCTGGATGGTACCCCTGTCCCTGCAAATGATACAGAATACCTAGCAGACCGCCATGGCGACGCAAATATGTTTGGTTTTCTTGACGGTCACGTCGAGTTAAAAAGCTGGGATCGAAAACTTACATGGCGCTATGCTTATTCCTTGACTGACAAGTTAGAACCGCATCCATAACCTTCCTTCCCCCTCCCACCGCCGTTTCGCCCTTTTTGCGCAACGGCGTTTTTTTTTGAATTCATCCCTGTCTTCATTCTTCTTTTTTAGCGAGGCATCAGATGCAATCAGGTCCCAAGGTAGTAGTGATTGGCTCCGGCAGTTATTTTTTCGGCAAGCCGGTGATTTACAACATGGTGCAGAGTCCGGTTTTACGTCAGGGCACCCTGGCTCTGATTGATACTGATGCTGAGACCTGCGAGACCATGCGCGCGCTGGCCGAGCGCGCCAAGGCGCATGCCGGGGCCGGGCAGCTTAAAATCGAGGCCGGCGTCGAGCGCCGCGCGCTGCTTGCGAACGCTGATTTCGTGGTCAACTCCTTTTCCTTTCGCAATGCCTATTACCGCGGTCTGGACACGCGCATTGCGCAGCGCTACGGGGTCACCATGTGTTCGAGCGACACCATAGGCCCGGGCGGCATTTTCCGCGCGCTGCGCGAGCTGCCCGAGGTTTTGGCCATCGCCAAAGATGTCGAGGAACTCGCCCCCCAGGCCTGGGTTATCAACTTTGTCAACCCGACCACAGTTCTGGGCATGGGGCTTATGCGGCATGCGCCGCAAGTGCGCAGCTTCGCGCTTTGCGATGGCAACCACATGCCCTACGTGCGCGAGCATTACCTGAAAATGTGCGGCATAGTCCCAGAAGACACCCCTAGACTGGACCCGCGCTACAAAGAGCTGGACGCGAAGCTCGAACTCGAAATCGCCGGAGTCAACCATTGCACTTGGGCCTTGAAGTGCGCCTTCGAGGGCAAGGACATGATGCCGGCCATCAAGGCCTACGTGGACCGCAAAGCCTGCCAGGAGTATGACAATGCCCCCAGCGAGAAGGCCAAGCCGCGACTGAATATGAACTACTGCCAGCAGCTTATGGATATCTACGGCTGCTACCCTACCGCAGTCAGCCACACCAAGGAATATGTCCCCTTCTTCCAGGGCTACGGCGTCTCACCCAACCTGCCTGAGCCAGTCATAGCCTTTGACGCATATAACCGGGCCGATGAAATGGCCGCCGCCTGGAAAATCACTCAGGCTTACGCCAAAGGCGAAAAACCCATGCAGGAGTTCTTCGAGCAGGGCCACGGCGACCATGCCACCGATATTATCGAGGCCATGTGGAGCAACTCGGGTAAAAAATTCTATATCAACAGTGCCAACCGCGGAGCAGTGGCCAACCTGCCCGACGACGCCTTTCTCGAACTGCTCTGCAAAGTCGACATGAACGGTCCGCTGCCCCTCAAACTCGAGTCGAAAATGCCCCGAGGCCTGCTGGGACTCACACAGCAAGTGCTCGATACGCACGAGCTTACCGTCGAAGCCTCCATGAGCAAAGACCGCAAAACCCTGCTCAAAGCCATGCTCACCGACCCGATTATCAATAATATCGGCGACGCCAGGCGCATCATGGAAGAGCTGCTCGAAGCCGAGGCCGACCATCTCGAGGGCTGGAATTAAAGCGCAGAGACAAACTTGGTATCCTAAAAAACCAGCTTCAAGGCAGCTTAGCATGTCATTAAACAACCTGGAAAAATTCACTGCCAAGATCCGCTCCGGGCGTTTCTGCCTGGGCACGGTGATCACGCTTTCCGACCCGGTGGTCAGCGAGCTGGCCGGCGACTGCGGCATGGATTTCACCTGGATAGACGCCGAACACGCCCCTTTTTCGCTGGAGACCATACAGGCGCATGTTATGGCACTGCGCGGCACTGACTGCGCCCCTCTGGTGCGCGTGGCCTGGAATGACCTGGCCATTATCAAACCAGTGCTGGACCTGGCCCCGGCCGGAGTCATCATACCCATGATCAACAGCGCCGAACAAGCCGAGGCCGCCGTGGCATACTGCAAGTACCCGCCGCGCGGAAAAAGGGGCTGCGGCATCCGCAGAGGAAACCGATACGGCCAGGTGCCGCTGCAAAAATATATCGCAGAGGCAGACAAACAGCCCTGGGTAATCGTGCAAATAGAGCATGTAGACGCAGTCAAAAACCTGGACGCCATACTCAAGGTGCCAGGCATAGACAGCATCTGTATTGGACCTACAGACCTGTCGGGCTCCATGGGAATACTGGGAGAAAGCCAAAACCCGGAGCTGAATGCCGTTATTGAGGAAATATGCCGCAAAACCCTGGCAGCAGGACTGATACTGGGCACCGCTTCGGCGCCATATCAGACCTGGAAGGCCAGAGGACTGCATTGGATGGCGCTGACCTCCGACTGCGGCGGCATGATCAGCAACTATAAGCAAATCCTGGAATTGGCTGCAAATGAAAGTGGCTCTAATCACAGCGGATGAACCCGGCAGAGTGCCGCAGCAGTATCTCGAGGAGATACGCCAGGCCGGCATCTCGCTGAAATGTAAAAACTGCCTAACTGCCGCCGAACTAATTGCGCTGGCCGCCGATGCCGATGTGCTCTGGCTCTTTGGACGCAGCCCGGCACTAAACGACGCAGTGCTAGAACAGCTGCCCAACTGCAAAGCTATTTTTCGCAGCGGCAGCGGCGTGGACGCCCTGCCCTGGAAACGAGCCAGCGAACTGGGCATAGCTATCTGCAATAATCCGGACTGTATCGCTGAGGCGGTCGCCGAGCATGGCGTCGCCATGCTCTTGGCACTGGCCAAACAGCTGCAAAGGCAACAGGCTGCCATCAGCGCCGGACTCTGGCCCGGCGAAAGAGAATTCCTCGCGCTGCACATCAGCGGGCGCTGTCTGGGACTCATCGGCTATGGCAGAATTGCCCGCCTGGTCGAAAAAATGCTGAGCGGATTCAACCTGCAAGTGCTGCACCATGACCCCATGTCGAAAAACTCCTGCAGCCTGGAAAAAATTTATGCCCAGGCCGACTTTATTAGCATACACTGCCCCCTCAGCGAGCAAACCAGGGGCCTGATAGGGCCGCAGCAATTCGCCCAGATGAAAAAGAGCGCGCTGCTGCTGAATACCGCCAGAGGCGCCATTGTGGAACAGCAGGCTCTCATCGAGGCCTTGCAAAAGCAGCGCATCGCTGGCGCCGCACTTGACGTGTTTGAACCTAGCCCGCTGCCCAAGGATAGCGAGCTGCGCAAAATGCCCAATGTTATACTTAGCCCGCACGTGGCCGCATTCACCGACCGCTTCGATGAAAACTTTTGGAGCTCCTCTGTGCGCAAACTCGTAGAGCTGCAAAAAGGCGACTACGCCGCCCAAAGCTTAAACCTAAACATCTGAACAATAAAACCTAAGAAACACAATGGGCTAGCGGCAACCTACAGGTTACCGGCTAGCCCATTGTGTGACTTCGTGTCTCTTCGTGTCCAAAAAACCTTAGCCGCCGTTATTTTCACATATCTGGCTAAGCTCATTGAACTTGAAGTCCAGGTCCATGACCGCGACCATCTTGTCGTTCTCGTCATAGATCGGCTTGGCGTAAGTCATGATCAGCCTGCCGGTGAAACGCGAGAAGAACAGGTCCGAGCAGTAAGGTTCGCCGGTGTTGATAACATTTCTGAACCACTCCTTCTCTTTGAAATTCACCTTCAACAGCGGCCTGAACAGACCCTTGTCGCCGCGCTGAGTATGCACATTGCAGACCTGTTGCCCGTCCAGGTTGGTCAAGGCGAGAAACTGCAGAGAAGGCTCCTTCTGGATGATCTCCTTCAGGAAAGGCTCCAGTATCTTCGGATCCAGACTGCGCAGCTCGGGCGCAGCGCAGATATTCTGCGCAAGCTGACGACCCATTTCCAAAGCCATCTTCTTCACACGGTGGAACTTGGACTCGAACATGCTGGGTATGTGCCGTTTGGCCTGGGCGATCATCTCCTCGCTGGAGATGCTCGAAGTGCGCCCCTGGGCATACTGCTCCATAACCCAGTCATAGATGCGGCGCACGCCGGGATGGCGCTTGCTCAGAGGCTCATGCTCGGCCTCAGGCGTATCTTTGACATAGTCATTGAGCCACTGCGCGATGCCGGCCATGCCCGACTTGTCGGTGACCGTCACCTTGATATCCAGGTCCAGCAGCGCCTTGGTATCAAAGATGCTGTAGATTTCAGGGTTCTTCAGCAAGCCGTCGGCATGTATTCCCGCTCTAGTGGTATTACACTCCAGTCCGACGAAGGGGTAGTTGTCCGGTATCTGCGCTTTCACCTCATTGCGGTAGAACTCGGCGATCTCGGTGATCACCCTGGTGTCTATGCCCCCGCTCTGCCCTTTCAGCCCCAGATACTCGATGACCGCGCCCTCCAAAGGCGGATTGCCGGTGCGCTCGCCGAAGCCGAGCAAAGAGGCGTTCAGGCTGGAAATGCCGTACATCCAGGCAGTCACCGCGTTGACGTGCACCTTGTGAAAGTCGTTGTGCCCATGCCACTCGAGCTGCTCGGAAGGAAAGCCCAGCTCTTGGTTAAAGGCATGTGCCAGACGAGGTACGCTGCGCGGTAGGCTGACGCCAGGATAGCTCAGACCATAACCCATGGTGTCGCAAAGCCGGATCTTGATCGGTATCTTGCTTTCCTGCGAGAGCTTCAAAAGCTGCTCGGCAAAGGGCAGGCAGAAACCGTAAATGTCCGCGCGCGTGATATCCTCAAAATGGCAGCGAGGCACCACGCCGGCAGCCAGGGCCTCTTTCACAATGCCCAGATACTCGTCCATGATCTTGGCACGGTTCTTTTTCAGCTTCAAGAAGATATGGTAGTCGGAGACCGAGGTCAAGATGCCGGTTTCACGCAGCCCCAGCTCTTTCACGATGGCAAAGTCCTGCGCATTGGCCCGTATCCAGCCTGTGATCTCCGGATAACGATGTCCCAGCGCCTGACAGCCCTCGATGGCCTCGCGGTCACGCTTGCTGTAGACGAAGAACTCGCTTTGCCGGATCAAGCCGCCAGGGCCGCCCAGCCGGTGCATATAGTCGAAAAGCTTGACTATATGCTCGGGCTTGTAAGGCGGACGCGCCTGCTGCCCATCCCGGAAGCTGGTGTCAGTGATCCAGATGTCCTTGGGAAAATTTGCAGGCACCTGCACGCCGTCAAACTGTATGCGCGGCACTGCACTGTAGGGAAATTGCTTGCGCAGCAAGTTGGGCTTGCGCACCTGCTGCAGGGAAAACTGCCGAGCAGGACTCTTTAATGGCTTGAAATATTTACTCATGATGTTAACCTTAGAAATGTGAACATGTAGCCGCCGGAAAATGAGACGATGGCAGGAGCCGGCTGCTACCCTAACCTGGATTTTTTAATCCATAGCTCACTGATAGCAGCATACAGTAGCCTGACTCTAAGAATTGTCAAGCTGGAATACATGAAATTCACCAAAACCCCATCTTTTTGTTGATTTCATGTATCCAGCATTCCATTTTGACTGCAAATTCTCCTAGGAGTTCCTTAAAATGCGCAAAAAAACAGCTTGTTCCCGCCCCTGGTTTTTGTTTAAGTGTCTAGCTTTAAGCATACTCTTGCTAATTCTCCTGCTTTTCTTGTCGGCCTGGATATTTTTTCGCGTGCAGCGTCAGCGCTGGACCGATACTCAAGCCCTGGCCGAAATTGCCCCCGCCGAGCCCTCCAGGACACTCAACGCCAAGCGGCTCTATGCCGAGACGCGTCGCGCCCTGGAGAGCAGCCAGGCCTCGCAGCTCAGCTTTGACAGCGCCCAGCTGCAGGCCCTGATGCGTGAGGCACCCGAGCTGCAGCACGACGAAGTACAAATGCATTTCGAGCTGGACGGCGAGCTGCTCAAAAGCAGGATGTCTCTGCCGCTAGGCAATGTACCGGGCATGCAGGGACGCTACCTTAACGGGGACTTCGTCTTCAGCTTGCGCATTGACGAAGGCAAGCCAGAGCTTAAGCTGCTCTCCGGCACAGTAAAAGGAAGACCCTTGCCAGAAAAATATCTGCGGCGCATCAACCAATTTGGCCAGGCGCGCCTCATGCAGGCGCTGGGCGGAAGCGCCGAAATCAAACGCATAGAAAGCCTGCGCATAGAAGAATCAAGGCTAAATATGAAAATAAAACGGAAATAAAGACTCTTCTTTGGACACGAAGACACACGAAGAGGGAGGACACCAAGGGGCACAAAGAGACACGAAGACACACTAAGGGCTTTTGCAGCGCCGCAGGCGCCGCAAAAGCCGCTTGCCCGTTTGGATTTGTTGAGAAAAACGAGTTGGTTAAAGCAGAAAAACTCGATGAAATCGGATGAAAAACGCATTTTTGGGCAAAAATTTTAATTTTAGACGAAGACTACTTAGTCTGTCTTAGTGTCTAAAATTCTGCCGAGCCACCTTTTTGGACGGGGTCTATGCACAAGAAAAACCCGGATAAACTGTATAGCAAGAAAAAGGCTGTTAACAGCTGGTTTTAGCGGCGCCGGACAGACTGCCTCTGGGCTTGACCTAGCAGCAAAGGCAGCGGAATCTGTTTTTGGCAGTGTGGACAAAGACGCATGTTGGGCGCGGCAGCGCTATTACTGAAGGCTTGCATGGCGGCCTGATGGCGACAAATTGGACAGCGCAGCAGGCTCTCAGCAGGAAGCTGCTGCGCTGTAGCCGGCACCGAGCGGGGCGACTGCTCCCTGCGCCATAAGCGCCGCACTTGTATAATTGTGCCTAGCAGCAGCAAGGCCAACAGAACCGCAATTTGTTGCTTGGCTCGAACAGTCAGCATTATTTGCCCCCAAACCAGGAAAAGTTATCCGGCCCAAACCAGCCCAAGGCCCAGGCGGGAGCCGAACCAGCCCCGTGACTTAAATAATGTTCAACCGTAAATGTCATTTTTTCGGAGCTGACATGGGCATCCAGCCAAAGCGTGCTGCTGCTGCCGCTGTGCCTGAAATGGATCACCGGGTCGGGACGCATAACAAAAGAAGGCATGCTGTCATAAGGCTCGCTGAAACACCAGGAGGGCAGCTCTATTAGACTATATTCGATGATGCGCCCAGAGCTTAAAAAGCCGGTGTCGCAAAAGGCCGCTGTGCGTGCCGGGCGGCTAAACTCGCCGCGTTTGGAGCAGGAGGCAAAAAAGCCGTAGCCCGAAGCCCAATTGCGGCTGCCCAGAAAGTAATAATTGTAGCCATAGCCGCCGCAGCCTTTTTCGAAGCTATTGTTCCAGTCCGCTGACTGGAAAGGGTACCTTGAAGGGCAGGCTGTGACGCTTTGTTGGGCACCCAGATATGGGCTTAAATATCCTTTTGTCGGGTCATATGGGTCATTTTGATTGCTGCGGCTGCCAAACCAGCGTTTGTTGTTGCTACCCATCATGTCTTCACAGCCCAGGGGCATGTCGTCGCTCCAGTCGTCGCCGTACATGCTGAAAGCCAGGCCTATCTGATGCAGATTGGAAACACACTTGGCGGTTTTGCCACGCTCCTTGGCCTTGCTCAGAGCCGGCAATAAAAGCCCGGCCAGAATAGCTGTGATGGCGATCACAACGAGCAATTCAATAAGGGTAAAACAATAGCGGGGAGAACTGGGAAAAACAGATAGCTGGAGCATAAAGCTTCCTTGTGTTTCGCGCACAAATACGCCGTTGACTTGGTTCAAAGCACGGGCTCTGGCTCATGGCTATGCCATTCACAGTTGCGCGACAGCCCCCGAATTGCACGGGGTTCACCGTAGAAAAACTCTGAACCGATAAGCCGCTTAAAATAATACTTGCAGGAAGATTTACAAGCCACGGCGGAGCAGGAATAAAACCGCAGAGCCGCCAAACCGGAAATAGCAGAGCGGAGCGGCTGCCTGGAATGCTTTTGGACACTAAGACACACAAAACCACACGAAGGTACAGCAAGTCGTCTTCGTCTAAAAAAGACAAGGCATAAGCCCTTAGTGTACCCTCGTGTCTCTTAGTGTCGCTTAGCGTTCTCTCCCCTTCTAGTATCGTTGACAAAATCAAAACCAGCTCTTGGGACGCAGCCTAGACTGGAAAAATAAAACTTGCTTCTCTTGACATAGCTCCTTTCTGGTGGTATGTTATTGGTTATTGACAACCAAAGAGGGTTATTTAGTTGTGAACAGCAGCCTTTACGAGAAACTTGCTGAGCAGATTTGCTCGGACTATGCGGCGGTAGGCCGTTTGCCCAGCGAACGATCTCTGGCTCAGCATTACGCCTGCACGCGCAGCACCATTCGCTCTGCCTTGTCTTTATTGCGCGATAGGGGGCATTTGCAGTCTGAGGCTCGTCGCGGCTATCGTTTGAAGTCTTCTTCCGAGCCTGCTTCTTCTGTTTCTTCTCAGACTTGGAACATCGTGATGCTCTTGACTGAGAAGCAGCTTGAGGATCAGAATATTTTGGACTTGGTTGGCGGAGCCATTACTGCGGCCTCTCGGCAGCGAGTCAACCTAGTCGTGCGCCAGCTCGACGAACGCTTGACCTTGGCGCCGGGCACTTTGGAGCAGTTGCACCCTGGCATAGAGGCAGATGGCTATTTCTTGTCCTCCGCAACCGAGCGCATGCGTAATTTTTTGGAGAACCTTTTCAAGCCCTGCGTGGTTTTAGGCTGGAACCAGACCATGGAGAGCATAGAGAACCGGCGCTTCATTCAAGTTTATCTGCCCATGGAGGAGAAGGTGAAGCTGGTTATGGCTGAGCTTTTGCGTCTGGGGCATCGTCGTCTGCTTTACATCAACTCCCAATTTGACAGTGCCCACCTGCGTAGTCTAGGCTCTTTGCTTGGTCATGCAGACCTTGAGATTGACTGCATAAAGACCAAGTGGCCCTCGGCCTCGCACGAGCTTATCTCCGAGAGCGCTACTCAGGTGCTGGCCGCGCTGCGCACCCACACAGCTCTGGTGGTTCACTCTGGCGGAGCCACCCATTACAACATTTACCATAATCTGCTAAAGAGCCGGGTTGATATACCTGGGCGGCTCAGCCTGCTGATTGACAGCGGCAGATTTGACTGGCTGATCAGCGTCGGCCAGGTGGCCAGCGTCTTTTCCTCGGCGGCTGAAGAGGGGGCGGCTTGCATCAACGAGCTGGTCGCCCAACTCAAGACCGGCAGCCTTAAATTCGGCTGCCGCACCGCAGCCTATCAGTTCCGCCCCGGGCTGACCCTGGGGCCGGCCATGAGTCGCGAGGAATGCGAGAAATACGATTTGCAAACTCAGTGGAAAAAAGGCTTTGCCCTCAAATGAAAAGCTTGAAACTCTGTCTTTTTGCTGACCTGCACCATTATCCGGGTATTTTTTACACTCAGGCGGCGGAGCGCCTTGCCGCCATACAGCAACGCGCCGAACGCGAGCAGGTTGACGCGATTATCAGCCTGGGGGATTTTTGTCACCTCCCGCTTGAATCCGGCGAGCTTCTAGAGCAGTTTCACAGCTTTCACATACCCTCGTACATGGTGCTGGGCAACCACGACACGGATTCCACCTCTTTGGCTGAGGTTTTGCAGGCCTACAGGATGCCGGCGCCCTACTACCATTTTGACTTGCAGGGCTTCAGGCTGGTCGTCCTGGACAGCAACTACCTGCCCGAGTCTCCCGATTTTGCCCATAGCGAGCTGGGCAACCATAGAGATTACCCAAATGCCCAGGCCGCCATACACCCAGAGGAACTGGAATTCCTGCGCCGCAGCCTGGAAGAGTCGCCTTATCCCTGCCTGCTCTTCAGCCATTGCAGCCTGGAGCGCGAGACCGGCGCCTGCCTGGGCAATCGCGATGAACTGATGGACATTTTACGCGAGGCTCAGAGCCGCCGGCCAGGCAGTCTGCGCCTCGCGGTCAACGGCCATCACCACCGCAATTTTTTGCGGCTTTTGCACGGCATAGCTTTTCTGGACCTGAACTCGGCCAGCTACGACTGGGTCGACCAGGCGCATGATTTCTTCCCCGAATCTCTGTGTCGTGAATTCAGCGCCGTCCAGCACACTGTGATCTATCAGGATGCGCTTAGCGCCATAGTCACGCTGAGCCAGGACGGACGTATAAGCATAGAGGGGGCGCAATCCTCCATGTTCATGGGAGTCACCCGGGAAATGACCGACAATCCCATCGCCGATGCTTCCGGGCGCCGCTGCCGCCCGGAAATACTCTCACAGACCTTCAGCTTGTTTTAAGCAATTGTTCCTAGTTGTTTCACTTCACAGTCAAAGATAAAACGGAGGATCACTATGAAAAAACGTAACCACTTCACCCTTATTGAATTGCTTGTCGTCATAGCGATTATCGCCATCCTCGCCAGCATGCTTTTGCCGGCCTTGAGCAAGGCCAGGGCCACAGCTCAATCAATAAAATGCGTGGCCAACCTTAAGCAATTTGGAACGGCATTAGGGCTCTACACTGCCGATGGTGGCGGCTACTTCCCTATGCCGGTGCCAAGAACCAACAATACCAAGGGTCATTTTACTACTTTACGCGGTTTGATTGAAGCCGCCTCTCTGCCTTTGGAGATTTTAGCTTGTCCCTCGGACAACACCGCTATACACCAATGCAAGCTAGGACCAGTTACAGACGTTTGGTCTTTGGCTATTTCAGATTTGTTTCCCAGCAAGGATGAGGAAAGCAAGTATAGAGTCAGTTACGGGGTCAATGAAGCCGTGCAAGTGCAAAGTCAATGGTTGACCGGCCCGGCCATGCGCCTTTGGGATGATCCTGGCAATCAAGTTTTCATGGGAGACTGCAGCTACCTTCTGTTCAACATGAACTTTCCCCACCGTATAGGCGCGGCTAACTTCACCAGCGAATATCCTACTGCGGCAGACGGCATTGATCCCAGCTGGGCCAGACATCACAGCGCCACTGCCAACGTCTTGTTTGTTGACGGGCATGCCGGCATGTTCAAACAGCAAGCCTTGAAGACCTTGAAATACAATGGCATAATACTGTAAAAAGCTTGTGCGCTTCCGCAAATTTTATTTTACACGGCAAAAAAGGAGCTGACATGAAAGCCAGGTTTACCCTTATTGAGTTGCTAGTCGTCATCGCCATTATCGCCATCTTGGCCAGCATGCTTTTACCGGCTTTAAGCAGAGCACGTGAAAGCGCCAAAAGAAGCACTTGCTTGAGCAATCTGAAGCAGTTTGCCACCTCCATGGCCTCCTACGCGGTCTTGAGCGAAAACTATTTTCCGGTTGATCCCAGAGGTAGCAGCACTCTGCTATATTCGGCCACCATACGCGCTTTGGTCAAGCACGACAACATACCGCTAAAGAGTCTGATTTGTCCCAGTGACGCTTTTCAGACGACACACTCCTATACCATAGGCACTGATTCCTATATATACGGATTGGGCTTGGCCACTCATTATAAAATAGCGGATACGGATACGAAAGTGGTAGTTAGCTACGGCGCCAACGAAGCCTTAATAAAGGCGAACGAATATTTTCCCGGACCTTCGGTGGGAGCCTGGAAGCACCCTAGCAAACAAGTAGGGATGGCTGATTCTTCCTATGTGTGCTTTAATGATTCTTGGAGCGTACGTGTGGCTGCCGCCGCTCATCCCACTGATGTCATGCCGGCCAAAACCGATGCCAGCAATCCCAGTTATGCCAGGCACGGCTCAACCACCTGCAATGTCATGTTTCTTGATGGCCATGTGGAAACGGTGAAACAACTGGCGGTTACAAAATTGAAATTCAGCTTTTAAGCCATGGCGCAGGCCAATATCTTTTGCGATGCGTAATCAGAAGCCATAGAGAATAAAAATACAGGACACTTTCATGTCGGAAATCAACGGAAAAGAAAAACTTTTAAAACTGGGCAGCATCATTGTACTTGTAATGCTGCTTGGAATAGGGCTTTCTGGAGAAAGCTTGCAATTACAGAATGAGTTTGTCAAGCTGGAGTTCGACAGCAGCGGTGGACGCATCACATCGGTTTTTGTCAAGGATTGGAAAACCGACTTGACTTCGGGAGACGGCTTGCTGAATGACAACTTTTGGAACATAGGGCTTAGTCGTTTTTTCCTGAAAGACAAGCTTTATGATATTGATGCGAGCAGTGCCGAAAGCCTGAGTTTGTCGGCTCATCACCGCGGCGGGGGCATCGATTTCATGAAGATAGCTAAAAGCGTCACTTTGCCTGCCGGTGCTGCTTACTTCAAAGCGGACTATACATTTACTAACCTTCCCGCGGCCATGGGCAGCTTGCGCTACGCTTTTTGGATGCAAAACTTCATAGGAAAAGAGGGCTTTCCAAGGCAGACCTTCTATCCCACCAACAAGGGAGTGGTGAGTTCATTCTCTGAAAATGCATACAAGGAGTTGTGGTATATGCATCTTTCCAGAAACTGGAGTGCCTTTATTGACCCTGATGGCAGAGGCATGGCTCAATGTGCTGACCCTGAGCTTCTGAAGTGCTTCTATCAATGGACCAGCACAGGGGAAAAGTCGTTGACCACCCAGGAAATACGCCTTGATGAGCTGCAGTTGGAGGCTGGAGAAAGCATCAAAGCCGGCTTTGAGTTTATTCCATTTATGGGGCTGAAAAAAGTTTCCGGGGCAGGGGCAGGCATGGTCGGTTCATTGGATGTCAGTCCGGAATCTGCCGACGCCAAAGAATTGGAGCGCAAATTTGAGGTCTCGTTATTCAGCGCCATAGCCAACCTGAATGTCAAGCTTGAGACCTTTTTGCGCATTTTGCCTGATGGTGAGCCTCAGTTGCTTGACCGCCGGGATTTGAGTTTTGCCAAGGCTCAGAGCCTTCTGAGCTTCAGCTTCAACTCCAAACTGCCATCGACACCGGCCTTGTATGATATAGAAGTACGGGTTATGAGCAGCGACAATCAGTTACTGTTTCTGATGAACACCCCTACTTCTTCTGACAGCTCCATGCTGGCCTATGTGCTTGAACCCATGGTTGACAAGCCTGAGAGCGAAGAGGTTGACATGGTTGATTTGAGTAAGTTTGACGACTCGGTGGTCACTGAGCACATCGCCTGGGCTCGCCCCTTAGCCGGCGGGCCTATCAAAACGCTGGCTCTAACTCCCTTCCCAAGTTATAGAGAACTGGCTGAATTGGCTCAGCGCCTCGACATTGAGCTGCACTCACAGGTTTGGACCCTGCCCTACAAGCCATTGTTTGTCACTGGTGACTACTATGGCACTCTCACAGACGAGGATGTGCTGAACAATTTGGACACGCTACTTTCTCAGGAATACGACTTGATCATAATTGGCGGTGTACAGTGGAAGCACCTGCGTGCCTCTCAGCGAGACGAGATAGTGCGCAAAATGCAGAGCGGCACCGGGCTGCTGGAGATAGGCACCTGGGCGCCGGAAGAGCTGGTGCCGGGAATAAGCGCCGTGCAAATAGAGGGGCTGGGAAATGGTGTGCCGACCAAGGCGAAAAGCGGCTATCTTTCCGATTTGTTGCCGTTTGAGATGATGCCTAGCTACTTGTTCAGCAAAGCCAAGCCGCGCGGCGAAGTCTGGGCCAGCATCGATGGAAATGCCTGGCTGGCCAGTTTGGAACGCCCTGGCAGTGGCCGCTCAGTCAGCCTGACATGGTACACGGGAGGCGGGCATGGACGCATGGTAGGAGGACTAACCCCGGAGATAAAGTATCCCAACCACGCCAAAACCCGAACGGGGTTCTGGGAAACCATGCATTTAATCATGGCGAAGTCCGCAGTTTATGCAGCCAGACGCGAACCCTCCTTCCGCATCGGCGAAGCCTCCGCCCTGGCTGTGCCTGGGGGACTGCAGGTGGAGATTCCTTTTATAGGGGAAAAACCGAAGAGCCCTATGTTCTTGCGTGCTTTTGCGCGAGACAAAGAAAACCGCCAGCATGCCTTGCTCGAATTGCAGTTGCGCACTGATGAAAACAACAAGCAAAGCTTAAAACTACCGCTAGGGCCTTTTGCCGGCAAATACATAGTAGGTCTGCAGTTGCTCAACGAAAAAATGCAGGTGCTTGATTTTGGTGCCATCGTTGCTGAATATGAACCGGAGGCCAAAATCAGCGCGCTTTTCAGCCAACGCCCGGATTACCGCGAGAATGAAACCGCAGTTTTTAATCTGAAAATAGAAAATCCAGAAAGGGTTGAGAGCTTGTCATATGAATGGCGTGATGCCTATGGCAGGCTTTTGCAAACCCAGGCGCTGGAGGCAAAAGCGGAGCAGAGCATTAGCATTCCAATCAAAAACTGGATGCTTATGCGCAGCTACACTTTTACCGCTATCCTGAAAAACGAGGGTTTGGAGACAGACCGGCAAGCCTGCTCGGTCACAGTTATTCCTGAAGCTGAAAAATTGCAGCGCCGCGACTTTGAAGCAGGTATTTGGCTGACACCTAGGTCTGCGGACGCTATTAGACCATATCTGCATCCCTTGCTGGCCGAGAAGCTGCGCGAGATGCGCATGGAAACCATTATCGCCAACACCAGAACCCTGGATATTGACTTCGCCATCAATTACAACTTCCAGCCCACAGCGCTGAAACATGCCGGTACCAAGGCGGCGGCTTTACCGGAGGCATATGTGCAATCCGGCGATAAGCGTGACCTGGTGCGCCAGCCTTGCCTCTCCGACCCCAGCTTCAGAGAAGAAACGCGAAAACGCTTCCAAGACTTCGGTGCTGAATTCGAGAGCAAGGGCCTGCGTTTCTACTGGATGGGAGACGAGCTTAGCCTGGTGGGCTATTGGAGCAATCCCATTGATTTCTGCTTCTCCCAACATTGTTTGAAAAACTTTGGCCAGTGGCTGCTGAAGCGCTATGGCTCATTGCAAGCCATCAACCAGCAGTGGGACACGCAGTTCGCCAGCATCGATGAACTGCTGCCGGAGACCCGACAGGAGGCCCGAAAGCGCCAGGATGGCAACTACAGCGCCTGGGCGGACCATTTGGAGTATATGGACTGGCTGCTTTGTGACTTTATCAGCGAAGTCACTGAAAAGGGCTTGCGTCGCGGCGACCCGGCGGCGCAGACTTTTATTTCCGGACCACAAGAGGCCAGCGCCTACGGCGGCAACGACTGGCAGCAACAGCCTGGCGTATACTCTGGCATGATGTCCTACAACAGCGGCGCCTTGCGTGAGATCAGCAACAGCTTTCACCCTGATAAAATTGATTTGCCCTGGAGCATCGGCTACGGTCACAGGGACAGCATAGTCTGCTATAATCTCTGGCACGATATGATGCTGGGCAGCAAAGGCAGCATGGCCTTCCACGCTACCAGTATGATCAACCCTGACTATAGCTTCTCGGAGAGCGGGCAGGCGGTCGTAGATTATTTGCCGGAAATCGTTGATGGACTGGGGAAACTGATTGTGTTTACCTTGCAGCGCGCCCAGCCTCAAGCACTAATCGTCTATTCACAGCCCTCCATACGCGCAGCCTACATTGCCGGCAGCTCCAACGACCACACAGACCTGCGCTGGAAACATGTAACGCTTTGTAAAAATTTGGGCATCCCTTATGGCTTTGTTGCCTCCGAACAGATCAGGCAAGGAGTTCTGGCTGCCGACAATGCTCCGCGTTTGTTGATTTTGCCGGATATCATGGCTATAGACAATGAAATGCTTGATGCCATGGAGAGCTACCTGGGCAATGGCGGGCAGGTTTTGATTGACGGCGGCTTTGCAAGTTTTGACCAGCATTGCAAGCAAAGAAGCCAGAGCGCCTGGCAAAACTGGCCGCGTCTGGCTCAACTAGCTAAAAAGTCTCAGGGACAGCCTGAAGTGGGCTACTTCAAGGCCTGGGAAAAAGCCAAGGCACACCGCAGCGAACTAGACTTAGACAGCCTTGCAGCAGGGCAAGAGATGATGCTGAAGGCATGCGAAGACGCAGACATAAAACCAAATGTCTACTTGGTCGATGAAGAGGATAAAGCCATATGGGATCTGGAACTGACACATTTCAGCGACACTGCCGGAAACCCCTATCTGATGGTTATCAGCGCCGAAAAGCAAAAGCGCAAAGTAAAACTGCATTTGCCTCAGAAATATCAGGTTTATGAAGCGCACCGAGTCATAAGCTTTGATTCAGAAAGCTCTCCGGAACTCAGCATCTCGGCAGGCGAGCCAATGTTTTTTGCACTGCTCAAAGAGGCTGAGAAAAGCGCCCCTGTCGTGGAGCTGAAGCGCCAAGGCGCTGATGGACTAGGCTTTGAAATCTCGGGCAACACCAGCCGCGACACGGTCTACCACTTGCAACTTGTGTCTCCAGACGGCAGCAGGCCATTTTGGTATAGAGCCAATATTGAAGCTCCCGCCGGGAAAGGCAGCGCTTTTATGCAACTGTGTCTTGAGGACAGTCCCGGTGGCTGGCATGCTGAAGTTCGTGACGTGATGACCGGCAAGCTGGGTCGCATCGCTTTCCGCAAGGAATAATTTAACATTAAATAAGGGCCGCAACTGTTGGCTCTTACAAAAATTCGGAATTACTATGCTTAGGACCTTTTTCTTGCTTCTGCTTTGTCTGGGATGCGCTTTGCAGGCTGAAACAATCAAGCTCCAGAACAGGTTTTTCAGCCTGGAGCTTGACAGCATCGGAGGCAGGATAGTCTCGCTTCGCGACGAGAAATCCGCCGCCGAGTTTAGCGCTGGGCTAGGACTGCTAAACGATAGTTTCTGGAACATAGCTGAGAGCCGTTCTTTTCTGCCCGGCAATCTTTACAGCCTTGAAAACCTGCAAGCTAACGAGCTGCTGCTAAGCGCACATCATACTGGCGGCGGCATAGACTTCATGAAGCTGGAGAAAAAGGTCCAGCTGCATCAAGACTCTGCTTTAATCAGCGTTGAATACACTCTGCATAATCTGGCCGGAGCCATGGGAGCCTTGCGCTACGGGTTCAGTTTGGACAATAGACTGGGGCCTACGCAAAGACGACAGTGCTTTTATCCAACTTCCAACGGCATTATAAAATCTGACTCCACCGAGGCCCTCGCCGAGCTCCGCATGAGCCAACCAGTGCGCAATTGGATGGCAAGCATAGACGAAAAAGGCAATGGCCTGGTGATAAGCTCGCAAATTGTGCTACCCAGGGCATTTGTGCAAAAAACTTTGAACGGAAAAGATGCTTTCTCCAGCCTGGAAATGCAGATGCCGCAGTTCAGTGTCGCCGCGGCAGAAAATCTGAAACTGGACTTTGAACTGCTGCCCTTTCATGGCTTGAAAAAAGTTTCCGGAGCGGGCAAGGGCTTGGTCGGCAGCATACAGGCCACCCCAGAGGTCTCCGCCGGGGGACGCATGGACCGCAATATAGAACTGAGTGTATTCAGCGCCTCCAAACAGCAGGTCAAAATAGAAAGCTATTGCAGAGCGGTGCCAGACGGAGCAGCAATTCTGATTGACAAGCGAGAGCTTTCCTTCGCCCAGGCTCAAAGCCTACAGAGCTTCAACTTCAAGCATAAGCTGCCTAGTTGGCCAACGCTATACGACATAGATGTGCGTATCTTTAACTTGGACGGAGAACTTTTGGCAGTGCTCAATGCACCTACCACCGTGCATTCGTCTATCTTCAACTATAAACTTGAACCGGTGCAGCCAAAGCCGGAGGGAGAACCTATCGCCGAAATTGACCTGACCAGCTTTGATAACTCTTTAGTAACCGAACACATAGCCTGGGCAAAGCCATTGGCCGGCGGGCCAATCAAAGTCTTGGCTTTGACCCCCTACCCCAGCTACAGAGAACTGGCTGAACTGGCCCAAAGACTGGATATAGAGCTGCATTCACAAATCTGGACCCTGCCCTACAAATGCCTCTTTAGCACTGGAGATTATTACGGTACTTTAACTGACGATGATGTCTATAATAATCTTGACCGTCTACTAAAGCAGGACTATGACCTGATTTTGATAGGAGGAATAGGCTGGAAAAACTTCCGTCCGACACAAATCGAGGCAATCAAGCAAAAACTGGATAGTGGAACCGCTTTCTTAGAAATCGGCACCAGCGCGGATGATGATATTCTGCCCGATGCCAGCGCTCTACAAGTTACCGGGCTGGGCAATGGCATTCCGGTAAAAGCTGAAAGTGGCTATTTGTCAGACCTGCTTCCCTTTTCCCTGATGCCGCACTGGCTGTATGCCCAGGGCAAGGCCAAAGGTCAGGTCTGGGCCACATTGCAGGGCTACCCATGGCTATGTAGCTATGAGCGCAAAAACAAGGCTCGCTCAGTCAACTTGGCCTGGTATTCCGGGGGCGGGCACGGTCGCATGGTGCAAGGCCTGACTCCTGAAATAAAATATCCCAATCACGGCCAAGTCAGAAACGGGTTCTGGGAAGTGATGCATTTAATTATGGCTAAGTCTCTGGTTTACGCCGCCGGCAGGGAGCCTCAGTTCCGCATTGGCGAAGTGCTCTGCCAAGCCGGCCAGTCAGCACTTCTGCTCACCGTGCCCTTTGTGGGCGAAACAATGGCAGAGGATCTATCCTTGCGTGTATTCGCCCGCAACAAAGAAAACCAACAGCTGGGTCTTATCGAGACCCCTCTGGCGAATGGAGCAAAGCAAATCAAGTTGGAATTAAAAATACCCCGTTTTGCTGGTGACTACATGATAGGCTTGCAACTGCTCAATGCCAAACATGAAGTGATTGACTTTGGTGCTGTTGCAGCCAAATATGAGCCTGAAGCCAAGCTGCTTACCCTGCAAAGTGGGAAACAAACTTATCAGGAAGGCGAAATGGCCGAATTCACGGTTCGCACTGAGAACGCGCAAATGGCGGACAGCCTGGTCTGGCAATGGCGCGATGCTTACGGACGCCTGCTGGCTAAGGGAAGCACGCAGGCAAAGGAGCAAAACCAGCTTTCAGTCAAGGTGGGGCAGCTTATGCTCATGCGCAGCTATACCCTCACCGTCATGTTGCAAAAAGAAAACATCCTGGTTGACCAACTGTCTTGTTCCATTGCCGTCAAACCGGAAGCCGAAAAGCTGCAACGTCGCGACTATGAGCCAGGAATCTGGCTGACTCCACGCTCCAGTGACGCCATCAGACCTTACCTGCATCCGGTGTTGGCCGACAAGCTGCGGGAAATGCGTATGCAGACCTTGATCGCAAACACACCTTTGCTCGATGTGGACTTCGCCATCAACTATAATTTTCACCCCACACGCTTAGAGCATATAGGAACTAGATCGGCTCGGATACCTCAGGCATATGTGAAGTCGGGTAATAAACTGGACCTGGTACGCGAACCATGCCTGTCAAACCCGGAGTTCCGACAACAAATGAAAAAGACTTTCTTCGAGCTGGGACAAAAGTATGCTGACTCGGCTTTGCGCTTTTATTGGCTGGGCGATGAACTGTCCCTGGTTGGTTATATGAGCAATCCGATTGACTACTGCTATTCTGAATTTTGTCAGGAGCACTTCCGCGCTTGGCTCTTGCGCAAGTATGGCTCACTGCGGGGAATTAATCAGCAGTGGGGCAGCAACTATGATAAGCTTGAACTAGTCTTGTCAGACACTTTGCAGGAGGCGCGCAAACGCCAGGATGGCAACTACAGTTCTTGGGCGGATCGCCTAGAGTATATGGACTGGTTGCTTCTGGACTTCATCAAAGATGTCACTGACCAGGGCTTGCATGCCAGCGACGCGAAAACTGAGGTGTTTATTTCTGGGCCGCAGGAACCTAGCGCTTATGGTGGCAATGACTGGCAACGGCAGCCGGGAATCTATGATGGTATGATGTCCTACAGCTCGGGAGCCTTGCGCGAAATCAGCCTCAGTTTTCATCCTGCCAAGATCGACTTACCCTGGTCTTTGGGCTATGGTGCCTACGGCAGCCAGGTTTGCTATGATCTCTGGCAAACCTTATTGGTTGGCAGCAAGGGTGTCATGGCCTTTCATGCACCCAGCTTGATAAATGCAGACTACAGTTTCTCAAGAAACGGCCAGGCCATCGTTGATTATTTACCTGAAATCGTTGACGGTCTGGGCAAGTTGCTCGTCTTTAATCTGCGCCGCCCTGCCCCACAGGCCTACATAGTTTATTCACAGCCTTCGATCCGGGCTGCGCATATCAGCGGAAACGCCAAAAACCACACTGAGCTTCGCTGGAAACATCTAAGCCTTTGCAAAAACTTCGCCCTGGCATACCGCTTTATCTCTCCAGAACAAATCAAGGCTGGCTTGCTCAGCGGGAAAGATAGCGCAAAGCTTCTCATGTTGCCAGATATAGTGGCACTTGACGCTGAGACGCTTCAGGCACTGGAGGACTATCTTGATAAGGGTGGCGTGATGATGATCGAGGGTGGCTTTGCCGACTTTGATGCCAATTGCCGCAAATATCCCGTTGGGCATCTGAACTCTTACCCCAGACTGCAAAAAAAAGCCAAAGAGGCAAAACCCTGCAAATCAGAAACTTTCTTCCAAGCTTGGAAGAAACCGCTTCTTTTGCGCAACCCGGAAGACCAAGCTGCTCTTGCCGAGGCGCGCCAAGATATGCTGCAGGCAATCACACAGGCCAAGCTGTCTCCCTTCGCAAGGCTAGTTGATGGCGCTGGAACCTTGGTCACTGACCTGGAACAAGCTTTCTTTGAAGACAGCGCCGGCAATAAATACCTGATGGTCATTACCCACAATGACGAGGCGCAGAAAGTTCACTTGCAACTTTCACAGCCCTGCTGGGTTTATGAAGCACATAATGCCCTGGAATATGCCTCTGAGCAAATGCCGGAATGGGAAATTTCCGCCGGTTCGCCTTTACTCTTTGCCTTTGTCAAGCAAGCCGATGAGGGAAATGCCAAAATTGAAGTGAAAGCTTTGCCAGACAATATGTGGCAAATAGACATCAACACCAAGACCAGCCGGGACACAGTATATAATCTGCAGCTGATTTCGCCCGACGCTAGCGAACCATTTTGGTACCGCTATAACATTGACGCTCCCGCCGGCAAAGGAAGCAGGCTGATACAGCTTGCCCTAGATGACAGCCCAGGAGTATGGAGCGTTAAAGTGCGAGATGTCATCACTGGCAAGCAGACAGAAGCAAAATTTTCAAAGGAAAACTGATTTTGTTTTCGTGTCCAAAGCCCTGCCAGGCATCTTTTTTTGGATCTGGTTACTAGTTTAGCTAGTAACCAGGTCAGGCTTTGGCTTCTCTGTCAGTAGTGGCTCCATTCGGGCTTTTGGCTGAAGACTGAGTTGATTTCGTCCATATCGAACTTGGCGCTGCGGTCGTAATTGTATATTCCGTTTTGCTCCTGTTCTATGTCAGTGAGCTGGGTGTAGCAGTAGCCACTCAGCTCCGGCATGCTTAGCAGCGCAGCGGTGAGTTCGCGGATCCTGTCGTAGGCCTCCTGTCTGCTGGCCGGCTCCTGGCCATAGCCCCAGGAGTTGTCGGCAAAGGCCTGGCGGTCTTCGGGGATAAACTTAACCCCGCCGTATTCGTCAACGATATAGGGCTGTCCTTTGTAGGCGAACAGCTCTGTTTCGGCGTCTCTGACCGCCACCGGGTATTCTTTAGGGCGCAATTGTGCGATCAGCTCGGCGGCATCCTGTGTGTAGTTGTGCACTGTCCACAGATCGCTGCACACATGAACATAGCCGCTGTTGTCATTGACAGGGCGGCTGGGGTCCAGGGCTTTTGTGAGCGCATATATTTCATTTGTTATTTGTCGGTGTGTTTTGAGACATTGGTAGTTGCGCGTCTCGTTCAGCGGCGTCCAGGCGATGATGGAGGGATGGTTCATGTCGCGTTGGACCACGGCTCGCCATTCGCTCATAAAGTTGAGCAAACCCTGCTGCAAATTAACTGGCTCGCTTCCGTAGAAGCGCCAGAAGCCTATGCCCCAGTCAGCGAACTCAGCCCAGGTCAGATAGCCCAGCTTGTCGGCCCAGTAGTGAAAGCGCTCCTCAAAGACCTTCTGATGCAGCCTGGCGCCATTGAAGCCGGCCTGCATGGCCAATACTATGTCTTGGCGCAAAGCCTCGTCACTGGGGGCAGTCCAGATGCCCTCCTCGTAAAAGCCCTGGTCTAGCACCAGGCGCAGGAATATAGGCTGGTTATTGAGAAAGATGCGCTCGCCCTCGATATGTACTTTGCGCATGCCGGCATATGATTTGACCGAGTCTATCAGCTTGTCATCTTCATCGAAAAGCTCAAGAACTATTTCGTACAGGAAGGGGTTTCCCGGCTCCCAAAGCATGGGATTCGGCAGGTCGATCTGTAGCGGCGAGCCATTGACGCAGGGGAATGCGGCGCTATTGACTATCTCGCCGTCGGCGAGTATATCTATAATTAGGCTGGTATTGGCTTTCAGGGCATGATATTCAGGAGTTATGAGCAGGCATTCCCGGTCTATGTCTGCCACGATTTTGCAGGATTTCAGTCCATATTTTGGCACTGCCTCCAGCCAGACACTTTGCCAGATACCGCTAGTGCGCGTATAGCTGCAGCCCTGGGATTTAAACCATGGCGACTGTTTGCCGTAGGGCTGGTTTCCGGAGCGCTGCTCGTCTTTGACTTGCAATACCAGCTCATGACACTTGCCGGCTTGAGCGTAGCTGCTGATGTCTGCCGTGAAAGATGTTAGCCCGCCGATGTGATGGCAGGCCTCCTGCCCGTCAATATAAACAAAGCACTCATAGTCCACCGCCCCGAAATGCAACAAAACGAGCTGGTTTTCCCATTCGGCGGGTATTTCCAGCTTGCGGTGGTACCAGAGGCATTCGATGAAGTCGGTGTGTCCTATGCCTGAGAGTCGGCTTTCGGGGCAGAAGGGCACCATGACGGGCTGCTCAAAGCCCTGGCTATGCTGCAGGCCGCGCTCCAGACCGCTTTTGCCCTGGTCAAAATGGCAGGTCCAGGGTCCATTAAGGCTAAGCCAGCTGTCGCGCACAAACTGCGGGCGCGGATGTTCGGGACGGGGGATGCTCATGTTCTTGAATCCTTGTTAGTTGGTGAAGAACTATGGCGCTGCCTCGCGCAGGCTCGCAAGACAGGCCCTAATCAAGCAGTAACCATGCCGGCAACTTGTCGCACAAGCCCCCTATAGCAGAAAATACCAGATTAAGCCAAAGGAAAAACTTCGTGCCCCCCGTTGAGCCATTTTCCGGAGGCACAGCGCTGTCAAGCCGGCTTGTTGAATTTATCTTCTGCGATGTACAGGGCTTTTTCGGCCATTTGCTGCAGATTCTTGTAGTGCCCGCTTTCTGCGGCGGCCTCTCTGAGCATTTGCAGGCCTGGCACAATGAACTGTGCGTACCATTCCAGCTTGTCTTGCAGCAGCAATTTGCCGTATGCACCCAGGGCCTGCATAAGCCTTTGACAGGCGGCGGCATAGAGTACGGCGTCGCCGGGCGGCTCTCCGCCCAGAGTCTTGACCTGGCGTTGGTATTCGCGCCAGACCTGCTGGCGCAGGCCGCGCTCATGGCACTGATAGGGATCGTAGAGCAGCGAGGCCAGATCGTAGGCGGCGCAGCCCAGACGCATGCCCTGGAAGTCGATAAGGCTCAGCTTGCCTTGAAACAGCTTGACATTAGCGCTTTGCAGGTCGCGGTGTATGGGCACCAGGGGCTGGCGCAGGAGCAGCTCGCGCAGCTCGCAATATTCGCTGGCGGCATCGGTCCAGAGCTGCGGAGCCTGCAGGCAGGCCTGCAGCAGATTACTGCGGAAGTAATCACGCTCCCAATCGTAAAGCCCCTTGGTAAAGCCTCTTTGCAGCGGCAGTTCCTCCAGGCGCACGGCCTGGTCGCCGAGCACATGCAGGCGAGCGATTTGCTCCACCACCTTGAAAAGATAGTCCTTCAGCAGAGGGCCGGAGGCCAGTTGCAGGTCGCTCTGCCCCAGGTCCTCGATAATGATCTCGAAGCAGTCTGGCTGATGCAGGATGATGCGCGGCACGTTTATATTTAGGCTGCAGAGGAACTCGCTGATGGCGGCGAAGCCGGCATTTTCGCGTCTTTCCGGGTCGTAGGCGCACCAGACCCATGACTTATCGGCGCTTTTGATTCTTTTATACAGCCTGCCGCTGCCCTGTTTGGGCAGGATTTCCAGCTCGTAGCTGCCTGGTTCGAGGTCCAGGCTCTGCAGCAGTCTCCAGTCCGGTTTCTTTTTGCTGCTCGGCGCCTTGGGCGGGGGCACATCGTCGCCGACAAAGATGCCATCGGCGTACAGCAGCGGTCTGGGCAGCCTGGTATAGTCCCAGAGCACGACGTTATGCAGCTGCGAGCCGGCCGGCACGCCCAGCTCGCGTCCCAGCCCCAATGCGCCGCTGCACTGCACGCCTTTAAGTTCAAGCTCGAAGCGTCTTTTTGCCTGCTCGCTCTGTGCCTCGCGCAACAGCGGATGCGCGGTCAGCGCGCAGTCGGCGATTTCCCCGTGAGCGCGTATATAGTCCTGCGCCATGCCTATGTCCGACCAGAAGACCTCCTGCTGCAGGCAATATGCCTGCACTGGCCAGCCCATGTGCAGCGCTTTCTGATAGCAGCTGACGATGTCCGGCGCGACCTGGTCTTCGGGCAGCAAATCCAGGACTTCCGGTCTGAGTATATGTATGCCTGAGAAGGTATGACTGCCCTTCAGCGGGTCGCGGAAATTGACGATATTGCCATTTTCATCCAGACTTACGCTCTGCGGGCCTTTTCCGGGTATAAGCAATACGGTGACCGCGGCCTGTTTGTGAAGATGCGCCTCGAGCAGTTTTTGCAGGTCGAAGTCGATGACCACATCGGCGTTGTGCACCAGGATATGCTCCGCCTCCGGGATCAGTTGGCGCGCCTTGCGCAGTCCGCCGCCGTGGTTTAGCAGCCGATGTTCCTGCGACACGCGCAGATCCCAGTTGTATTTGTGCGCCAAGCGCGCGCAGAACTCGCTTACGCGGTCGGCCTGGTAGCAGCAATTGACCACCATGTTGTCCACAGGCAGGGAGGAGAGCATTGATGCGGTAAGCTCGAGCAAGGGCACGCCGCAGAAAGGCAGCAGCGCCTTGGCTCGGCTGAGAGTTGCCGGGCGCAGGCGGCGACCCTCGCCGGCGGCGAGAATAAATGCGCTGAGTCGTAGGGACATATGCGTTCGCAGTGCAGTGAGGGTGACAATTACTTGCGGCCAGGCGCCATTGCTCGAGCCGGCTGCGGTTTCTTCTGCCAAAAAGATGTTTTCAGCGGGCAAAGGCGGAAAAAACCATTACATTTAGGCATTGTCTTTAAGATAGTACAGGTTTGGAGTAAATTATGAAGAGCGCAGTAGTAGCCGGCCATATTTGCCTTGATGTGATTCCCATTATCGAGCGTCCCTTTGAGCTTTTGCCCGGTCGTTTATACGAGGTGGGCGGTCCCACCATGGCCACCGGCGGCGCGGTCTCCAACACCGGGCTGGCGCTGCACATCCTCGGCATACCCACTCTGCTGATGGGCAAGGTGGGCGCAGATTCCTTCGGCAAATCGATACTCGATATAGTGGCGCAAAAAGCTCCGGGGCTAGAAAAAAACTTTATTGTCGACGCCGAAGTTGAGACCTCCTACTCGGTGGTCATCAACATACCGGGCACCGACCGCATTTTTTTGCACAATCCCGGCGCCAACGCCAGCTTTGCGGCACGCGACATAGACTATGAAACCCTGTCTCAGGCGGACCTGTTCCACTTCGGCTATCCCTCCTTCATGGCTCAAAGCTATGCCAATGAAGGCGCTGAACTGATTGATATGTATCAGCGCGCCAAGGCCTGCGGCCTGAGCACCTCACTGGACCCGGGCATGCCCGACCCCGGCGGCGAGGCCGGCAAGGTGCCCTGGAAAAAGGTCCTGCAAAAGCTCTTGCCCTATGTTGACGTCTTCCTGCCCAGCGCCGACGAATTGCTCTTTATGCTGGACCGTGACAATTTCGGCAAGGGCGACAATCTCAGTGTAGCTGAGCTGGAAGCGCTCAGCTCGCAGCTTTTGGACATGGGAGTGGCGCTTGCCGGTATCAAGCTGGGCGCCAAAGGGCTGTATATACGCAGCTCCGACGAGGAGCGCATCGCCGAGATGGGCAGGGGCAAGCCGGAAAACCCGAAGCTCTGGGCCAGGCAGCAATTCTGGTTCCCCATCTTCAAGGAAAAGGAGTTCAAGGGAGCCACCGGCGCCGGAGACACCACCATAGCCGGCTTCCTGGCCGCCATGCTGAAAGGGCAGTCACTGCGCCAGGCCGGACTGTTTGCCTGCGCCGTGGGCGCCTGCAATGTGGAGGCCCCCGATGCGCTCAGCGGCATACAGAGCTGGCAGGCGACAAATGAGCGCCTCGAGGCCGGCTGGGAAAAGCTGCCGGTTAATATCGAAGATAAGGGTTGGAGCCTGCAAGACGGCGTCTGGGAAAAAGAAGAGTAGGGATTTGGACACTAAGGCACACTAAGGCACAAGCAAGAACAGCAAACAGCAAAAGGAGTTCACATGGGCATCTATAATCCCCGTCCCTACCAATTAGACCTGTCAGCCTATCCCAGCATTGTCAGCGACTGCCTGCCCGGCCCCAAAAGCCAGGCTTTGCATGCCCGTGCGGCACGGCACTACCGCGGCCTCTCCGGCCAGGTAAGGCTTTTTCCGGTGGCCTTCGACAAAGGGCAAGGCTGCAGCCTGGAGGACGTGGACGGCAACCGCTTCATTGATTTCTCCAGCGGCATCTATGTCACCACCCTGGGGCACTGCCACCCCAAGGTCTCCGCGGCAGTCGCCAAGTACGCCGGCCAGCTGATGAATGCGCATGACTTCACCAGTGAAATCAAGGTGCGCCTGCTGGAGAAAATGGCAGCTGTACTGCCTGGCGACCTGAGCTGCTTCCAGCTTTATGACAGCGGCACCACCGCGGTCGAGGCCGGGCTGCGCACCTGCCGGGCAGCCACCGGCAAGCACGAATTCATCAGCTGTTACATGGACTTTCACGGCAAAAGCGGACATGCGGTCAGCCTGGCAAGAATGAGCAAATTCAGCGGGCCGACACGCTCGCCGGGCTTCCACCTGGTACCTAGGCCTGATCCGTATCGCCCGCTCTGGACCAGGACCGACGGCAGCCTGGACACAGAAAGATACCTGGAGTTCTATGACACCTTTATCAGGGAAAGCACCACCGGGCAAGTGGCCGCCTTTGTGCTTGAACCCATACAGGGCTGGGCCGGCAGCATTATGCCACCGGATGATTTTTTCCCGAAATTGCGCAGCTTCCTGGATGAACGCGACATTTTATTGTTCGCCGACGAGGTGCTCACCAGCATGGGCCGCACCGGCAAATACCTGTGTATGCAACATTGGGATGTGCTGCCTGACGTGGTCACCCTGGGCAAAGGCTTCGGCAATGGCTTTCCAGTGACCGCTATGGCGGTGCGCGAACCATATGCCGAGGCGGTGGATAAAATCTCGGCCTCCACCAGCTACGGCGGCAATCCCATGGCCTGCGCCGCCGCCCTGGCCTGCATCGAGGTCATCGAGGAGGAGGGCCTGCTCGAACACGCCCAAAAACTGGAGCGGCTTTTTACTGCACGCATGGCCGACTGGCCGGAAAAATACGCCATGGTCGGCGATGTGCGCTGTAAAGGCTGCCTGATGGGGGTGGAACTGGTGAAGGACAAGGCAAGCAAAGCACCCTTTGACGAGGCCGGCAAAATGGTCTACCAAAAAGCCTTCGCCAAAGGCCTGGCCTGGATACCGGCAGGGCATATACTGCGCATGAGCCCGCCGATTATCATGCCCGAAGAAGTCGCACACAAAGGCATGGACCTGATCGAGGAAGCTATCGCAGAAACAGAAAAAGAGCTGATGGGCTGAGCCATCGGACGAATCGGACGAATCGGACGAATCATTTTATCGGACGAATCGGACGTATCATTTTATCGGACGAATCGGACGTATCATTTTATCGGACGAATCGGACGAATCGGACGAATCGGAAGCAACGGACGAATCGGAAGCATCGGACATATCAGATGAAGAGGAGAGCAACAATGTCGAAGGCAGCTAGGCTCCGCATAGGTTTTGTCGGTTTTGGCGAGGTCAATACGCCTCGAGAGTTTATTGACGAGCGCTGTCAGGCCGTCGCTGATGAGCTAGGCCGGCGCGGCTTCGACCTGGTGTACAGCGCGCCGGTCAGCGACGACCCCCAGGGCGAGGAAGCCCGGCGCGCGGTGCAGGAGCTGGAACGCGAACCTTTCGCCGCCCTGGTTGTCTGCATCGCCGGCTGGATACCTAGCTGGGCCGTGTTTCAGGTCATAGAACCCTTCCGGCACAAGCCCATCCTGCTCTGGGGACAAAGCGGCTGGCGCAACCCGGAGGGCAGATTTGTCACCACTGCCGACCAGGCCGGCAGCAGCGCTCTACGCCTGCCCATGCAGGAAATGCAGTACAACTACAAGTATCTGGTTAATTTCAAAGACGAGGAGCCGCGCTTTGACGAGGCCGAGGACTGGCTGCGCGCCGCGCTGGCCGCCGCAAAATTACAGAACTGCCTGATCGGCATGAGCGGCTACAGGGATATGCGCCTGTTCGGCACGCTATACAACGGCAACCTGCTCAAAGGGCAATTAGGTGTGGAGATAGAGCACTTCGACCTGCTCGAAATCAGCCATAATCTGGAAAACTTGGACCAGGCCGAGCTACAGAGGCTCTGCGCCCAGGTTCGCCAGGACTGGGACTTTGTGCGCGAGCCGCAGCCCGGCACCATTGAAAACTCGGTGCGCCTCTATCTGGCTTTCCGCCAAAAGATAGAAGAGCGCCAGTATGCCGCCTTTTCCTATTGTGACGTTGACGGTGTCAAGAAGCTGCTGCGCTTCGCGCCGGCGGGGGCATTGACCCTGCTGCATCAGGAAATGTGTCTGCCAACCGTGCCGGAAAATGATTCTTACGGAGCGGTGACTCAGCTTATTATGCAATATATGAGCGGACAGCTCTGCGCATATCTGGAGTTCTATGAGTTTGGCAGGCAGTATGCGCTTATGGGAGTGCCCGACTACGTGCCGGCCAATATAGTCGAGGGGCGCATCAAGGTCATGCCCAACGCCTTCGGCTCCTTTGGCGAAGGGCTGCTCAATGTCTCCAAGCTGAAAGGCGGCGAGGTGACCCTGGCAAGACTGGCCGAAAGCGGCGGCGCCTTCATCATGCACGCCGCTACTGCCCAGGCGGTACAGCCCGAGGCCTGGGAGGAGGCCGGCTGGGCACCCCCTGCGCCGCAGCTGCCCAGTCTGCAAATGAACTTCGGCAAGGATGTAGAGCCTTTCCTGCAAGAGATCATGGCACAGCACTACATTTTAAGCTATGGCAACAACCTGGGTATGCTCACCGAGTTCTGCCGCATCAAGAATATAGAGCTGCGCGTCTTTTAAGCCCCAAGCGGCGCCGCACGCAAAAGCACCGAGGCAAACGCCCCCGACAGCCACTCAGTCCCCCTGTTTTCGCCTGATGATTGGCGTAGGCCGGATTTGTTTGGACTGGCAATATGGGCAGAGCATAAGCTTATCGTCGAATTCACGGCATTCCTCTTCGCTCATGTCGCGACGGGGCCAGGGTGTCAGGCCGAAAACGGCGCCGCATTTATCACAGGTATATGAGGGTGTGGTTTCCAGATTGCATACAGGACAGCGCGCGTTGCGCAAGTCCAGCGTGCGCAGCGCCTCGGTGTGGCCTCGATAACAGGTGAAGAGGCGTAGCGGGCCCTGCTCGAAATGACGACGCACAAGGGCTTTGCGCGCCAGAGCGTAGCCGCCGACGAAAAGGGCGACGCAAAACAGAGCAAGCAGAGCCGGCAAGAACACTCTCTGCTTTTTTGACAGGCTGCGCCAGAATAGATAGCTGGGCTTGCCGCGCGGGTCTTTTTGCGCCACTATGCGGCGCTGGCCGCGCAGGCGCTGCTCTATGGGCTGGGTCTCGCCGTCCTTTTCACCGTCGGAGGCGGCGCTGGAAATAGTGCTGGCCCGGCTGGTCTGCAAGGCGCTGGTGCCGCTCAGCTCCGCCAGGCCTTTACCCTCCGAGAGGATGATATAAAGCTGGTAGAAGATGATTTCCAGGTCTCGCAGGCGTGGTCGGGCATCGTGCCTTGCCAGGCACATGGCCTCGATGGTGATAGCCAGTGGCGGACAGGCCTGCAAAGGGTTTTCATCGCGGAAGTTGATCTTGTTTTCGCTTACTCTGCTGTTCAGCTCCCTGCTGCAGGGATAGCCAGCGAAGGGGTTTTGCCGGCAGGCCAGGGTGTAGAGCACCAGGCCCAGGGAGTAGACGTCGCTGCGCACGGTGAAATCGGCGTCTTCGACGAAGCTTTCCGGGCTGGTGTAGGCCGAGTCCGGCCAATAGTAGTAGCCGGCGAAATCAGGCTTGTTGAAAGGCAGCATCGAGCCGAATTCCGACAGGTAATACTGATCTTTATACAGCAGTATGTTCTCCGGCTTGATGTCGAAGTGAATGACGGCCTGTTTTTTGATGCCGATCAAGGCCCGCGTCACAGCCAGGCCGATCTTGGAGATTTCCTGCAGTTCCAGCTTGCGCTTTCCCATGACCTCATACAGGTTCTCAGCCTTGCCGACATTCAGGGCCAAGTAGGCGTAGCCATTCCATTCGCCATAGTCATTGATGGCGATCATGGAAGGCAGGTTGAGCGTTTTGTAGCGCTCGGCCAGGGTCTTAAATTCCTGCATATATTCCGCCGAACCGGCCAATGACTTGCGCAACAGCTTGATGGTGACGCTCAGATTCGCCTGCAAGTCCTCAGCCAGGATGATCACCGAGTGCCGCCCTGCCCCCAGCAGACGCCTGAAGCTGTAGCGTCTATTGATGCAGGCCTGGTCCTTGACCAGGTTAAGCCCGTCCTGCATTCTGCGCAGCGTGCTGCCTTCATCCTCGATGGCTCGAAGAAACAAGGACTGCTGCAGCGGCAGTACCATGCACAGGTCTGCACCGGCAACCCGGGCATTGACGGCGTGCCTGCCGAAACCCTCCTCAAGCAGCACCATGATGCGCAAAAGCCGCTCGCCAGCACCCAGGCGCAGAAGCCTGGCATGCGGTATGGCCATTTTATGGTTGAGAATAATCAGCGCCGGCTCCTGTATGGCCTCGAGCAGCTCCTGGTCGCTGTGCTGCTTATAGGCAAACACGCTGCTTTCCGGAAATGATTTCAGCAGGGTCTGAGCGGCCTCGCAGTCCTGGCCGGGTTCTTTAATAAAGATGATAAGCATCAGTGCATAAGCTTTCTATAACTGCCTTTCGCCAGGCGGGAGCCTATTGGCGCTAGACCCCGTTCAAAATGGGTGCCTGACAGGATTTTGGACACGAAGATACACAAAGTGACACTAAGACACACGAAGGCACTTTAGTGCGCAATAGTGGTTCAAAGGCTTTTTGGACGCGGCCCAGGCTGGCGCCAATATGCCGGAGCCTGGGGCTTAGCGTTGCGGGAAGGGCTTTGACATGGAGGAGGCGTCGGTAATCAGGTTGCCGTTCTTGTCCAAGACCCACAGATCGCACATATCATGCTTGGTCTCCACGTGAGTGTCGAGTACATAGGCTATGTTAATGCTGTCACAGTGCGCCGGCCCGCAAAAATCATACATCACCACCGCCGTGGTCTTGTCCGCCGACATGCGAGCCAAAAGGTCCTGCTCGGAGCCGGAGGAATTGCCGTTGCCGTTGCCGTTGCCGTTGCCGTTGCCGTTGCCGTTGCCGTTGCCGTTGCCGTTGCCGTTGCCGTTGCCGTTGCCGTTGCCGTTGCCGTTGCCGTTGCCGTTGCCCGGGCCGC
>Ga0265295_1000833_pt1 | contig 58495 bp, 34 predicted proteins | sample Munlansysbiofilm_FD_192503 | JGI IMG/M metagenome (GOLD analysis project Ga0265295, IMG submission 192503) | Leachate microbial communities from a municipal landfill in Southern Ontario, Canada - Methane capture system biofilm | ecosystem: Engineered > Solid waste > Landfill > Unclassified ... | reverse complement strand
CCCCATTTCTCAATTCTCCATCCTCAATTCTCAATTAATAAACAAACTCCTTGACTCCAATAATTGCTACAATATCGTGGCATAAACTGAACTGGTGGATTGTAACTTGCATGATAACTATCTTTATAGACCATAAATTAGAACGCTTTGCCAAAGAAATACGATACAGCTTTGACTTTATCTTTCATAGCTTGGGGCTATCGCACCGTTATGAAAGTGAGGCAGAGGAGCTGAAACCAAATGATATCGTGGTGCTGTATAGCTTTAGCGAGCCGGATGAAGCACAGATCAAATCTCTGGCCAAACATGTGGCCACGATCTTTATCACTTGCGATGTAAAGCTATATGAGCCGGGTGGATTCAATTCCGAAAGCCTGAGGCGGTACTTGAAAGAGGAAAAGCTGCTCTACCCCACCCGCATCATCAGCACGCGCAGCTTTAATAATATCGCAGAAAACTACATTGATGAGGAGATCAGCGGGGGTAAGATCAATTTTGATCTGGTGGGCAATATCTTTTATCATCTGGCGGGGCTGGAGCGCAGCTATTATCCCTCCCATGAGGGCAACCAGCGCTTTGACGATGAACAAAGCGCCTTCTATACCTATCGCCATATCCCTGCGGTGGATAGCCTCTTGTGGCTGCTGGAATCCATGCTCAAAGAGCATGCGCAAAATAAAAAGATTCCCCTGGCTCAAAAGTGCAAGTGGCCGGAAGCGCAGACGATGGCAGTGCTGCTTTCGCACACGGTGGACAATCTGCAAAAATGGGACCTCTCCTCACTGGTACTCTCGGTGGCAGATGATTTTTACCTGCTCTTTACCTTAAAGATTCAGCAGTGGTTTCACACGCTCTGGGGTAAATTGCAGTACCTCTTTACGAACTATGAATTGTATTGGAATTTTGACGAATTTCAGGCCATGGAACGGGATAATGACTGCCACTCCACCTTCTATCTGGGCACCGACAAATGCGAAGATCTGGATTACGGTCTGGAAGATGCCGATCTGCAAGCAGAGATTCAGCAGATCATGGCACGCGGAAACGATATCGGACTGCTGCTGCCCAATGACAAGATCAGCCGGGATCAGATGCTCAGCCGCAAACAGGTGATGTTGCACCAATTGGCCCGGGAGCAGATTGGCCTGCGGCAAATGGATTATAACAGCAATTCAGAAATCCGCGTACTGCATGAGAAGATTCATCCTCTGTATAGTCAGAGTTCGGCCTTCAAGGATTCCCCGGGCTTTTATGATGGGACGACTTTGCCTTTTCATCCCTGGTTGGGCGGGAAAGCCAGCTATTTATTGCTTCCTACCACCTATCGCGATCAATACCTTAGGGTCAATAAACACAAGATCCTGGCTCTGGACGATGCCAAGGCTCAGATCAAGAGTTATTTCCAGCAAGTCCTGCGTACGCATGGTATCTTTTCCCTGGATTTCTCGCTGGCTTCTTACAACGATATTCATTACTGTCACAAGCTTTACGCCTATGTTTTGGCTTTGATCAAATCCCAAAGCACCTGGACCACCACGGCCAAAGAACTCAGTCTGTGGTGGGAAAAACGTAGCCGGGTGACGGTGGAAAATGACGAGTACGCGATCAACGTGTATTTTGATGATGATATCGATCACTTCTGCCTGCAAGTGCACAGCGAGACCAAGATCTATGAAGTGCAGGGCATGAAGGCCAAGATCGATAAAAACATCATCCGCTTTGCCAATGTGAAGGCTGGCGATGCCGCTACTTTGAGGTTTCAAAAGTCATGAAAAAGAAAATCCTGCATCTGCAGCTCCTGCCTTTGATGAGCGGGGTACAGAGATTTTCACTGCATCTTTTGGACGGCTTAGCGCCTGATGATTATGAGATTTGGGTGGCCTGTAAACCCGGTGGCGAATTCGTCGATGAGGTCCAAAAGCGAGGCTGGAACTACATCCCCTTGCCCAGCTTCCGGCATCCCGTTTCCCCTTGGGATAAAGTTACTTTTTTGCATTTACTCTGGCTAATGCAGCGGCATAAATTCGACATCGTGCATACTAATTCATCCAAACCGGGACTACTGGGACGGATAGCGGCCACAATCTGCAGAGTTCCGCTGGTAGTGCATACCGCACATGGCACACCCTATTTGCCGCATCAGACTGCGCTGGTGCATTGGTCTTATATACAGCTAGAGAAATTGGCCAATCGCTTTTGCGACAAAGTGATATACGTGAATAACTGTGACCGGCTAAAGGCGATCGAACTGGGCGTGGTCCCATCCGGAAAAGCCCTGACCATCTACAATGCTATGAAAGAAGAGCCTGTGGCAAATGTACGCGAGAACGCTGAAGGCACTATCACCATCGGCAGCACCCTCAGATTTTCCGAGCAGAAGAATGTGCTGAGACTGATCCCCGCCCTGTGCAAAGCTGCCCGCCAAAGTGCTAAACTGAAGTTTATCATCCTGGGCGATGGGGAGCATTTACAGCTCTGCCGTAACATAGTAGCCTCATACCGGCTTAGTGACAGAATCCTGCTCCCGGGTTGGGATTCCGATGTAGCGCCCTGGCTGAAACTCTTTGACGTCTTCATCCTTTATTCCCGTTGGGAGGCCATGCCCTTCAGCATCATCGAAGCCATGCATGCGGGCTTGCCGGTGATCGGATCCGACATCTCCTCCATCGCGGAATTCGTGAATGACAAAGTGGGCTGGCTACTGCCTCTGGACGATGAAGAGGCTCTGATTTCTACTCTGATTTCCATCCCCGAGCATCCCGAAACGATCAAAAACAAAGGCAAACAGGCCTTAGCCTGGGTAAAGCAGATCAGCAATTATCCTGGCATGATAGCAGCCTACCGCGCTGTGTATGAGGGCAGACAATGATCTGGCACATAGTGTTGGCGGCTCTAGCCATCCAGCTTTTGACTCATCTTTTGATGCCGCTGAACCTGCACTTTTCCCGCTGGCATGGGATTGTAGCTCTGCCCGGTGAACGCCGCATTCACGAAACCAGCATTCCCGAGGCAGGTGGCCTCAGCTTCGCCCTGCCCATCATCCTGATGCAATTCATCTTCGCTGTGGCCTTCCGGCATAGCGAGATGGGACGGCTCTTTTTCGAGCTGGCTGCGGTTGGGGTTCTGGCCCTTACTTTTGGTCTCTTGGATGATCGCTTTGAAAGCCGGCCCAGAAGCAAGTTCCTGGGGCAAATCGTGATAGGCGTGGTCATGTACGTGATCGGATATAGGGTGCTGTTTTTGACCAATCCCCTGGGCTCGCATTTCATCCTGGGCTGGATGTCCTTCCCGATAACGGTGCTGTGGTATGTGATCGTGATCAATGCGATCAACTTTATCGATGGTCTGGATGGCCTTGCCACCGGCATAGCGGCGATCGTCAGCATTGTGCTGCTCGTGGTGGGCATCCGGGAGCAGAACTTCCTGGTGATCAGCCTTTCGGCCTTTTTATTCAGCGGAACTGTGGCTTTTTTGTTCTATAACTTTCATCCTGCCAGGATCTTTTTGGGAGAGACGGGCACGCAATTTATCGCGCTCAATATTGCGGCCATCTCCACCGCTGGCTCTGCCCAATTCAAAGGCATCACCTCCATGACCATGATGATCCCTCTGGTGGCGCTAGGCATCCCTTTGCTGGACGTTTTCCTGGCCGTCGTGAGAAGGATCCGTTTCGGTAATATCTTTACCGCAGACAAGCTGCATATCCATCATGCCATGTTGGATTTTGGTCTTTCTCAACGCACGATTTCGTTGATCGTGTATTTTATCACTTTGCTGTTTGGCCTCATCGCCATCGGCTTTTCCTATACTGACAAGAAGATCCTGTTTACCCTAATGACGACTCTTCTGGCCCTAATCGTAATAATTGCGTACATCTTGATGCGCAGGGAGCGAAACAAATGAAACATATCCTTTGTCTTCTGATGATCCTGGTCTCGGCCGCACTTTTCGCCCAAAACTGGCAGGTTATAAACAACGTCACCCACGTCTATGATATCGAAAAAAGCGGAGATAGCATCTACTTCTCCAGTTGGGGTGGAGTGGTGGAGATTCAGGGAAATAGCGCCTTGCCTTTTGGCGAAATGCGCCAAATACGGCAGATTAGCACCGGCGATGGCTTGGTCTCAAACGACATTCGCAATCTCGCTTTGATCGATGTTTCGCAAAGCCTGTGGATGGGCTCTGGTTTCGACGGCATCAGCATCCTGAACAGTGCGGGCATGCAAGCTCTGGGCAGCGATCTGGGTTTGCCTTCCCCCCGGGTCTACAAGATTATCGAATCCGAAAACTACATCCTGGTTGCCACAGCGCAGGGCCTGGCTGTATATTACTATCTGCCCGGGGTCAATTTCCCCTTGATTTTAGAACAATATGACAGCTTTACCACGGGTGGCGCCTTGCCCGATAACAACATCACCGATATGCTGCTCAGCAGCAGCCGGCAGCTCTTTTTGGCGCACGATCTGGGACTGAGCTATGTGCATCTGGATTCTCTGGCCATCAATTCCGCCTGGCATACAATCAGTGATGGGACAGGCCTTCCCGCGGGTGGCGGCTACAAGCTAAGCGCTAATGACACGAAGATAGCCGTAAGTAGCGAATATTCAGTCTATTACCATGATCTGGACTTCAGTAATCCCGCCTGGCAAAGTATCGGCACGGTTTTTGGGAATGAGAAAAAGACTATCTCCGCTGTGCATCTGGATGCTGAAGACAAACTCTGGATCGCCTACGGCAAGTGGAATGAGGGTCTGCTCAATTATAGCAGCGTAAATGATACCCTGCTGAGCAGGATCGATCTGGCTGATCTTCAAGCTACGCACTGGATGCAGGATGAGGCAAGTTTGGGATACAATGTGATCTCCAGGATCAAAGAATTGGACGGCGAGCTCTACTTTTGTAGCTGGGGCGATGGCATTGCCAGATACCGGCAGGAAAGCTGGGAATACTTCAATCCTAATAGCATAGCCTTTCCCAAAATCACCCGAAGTGCAGCGGATCAAAACAATACCCTCTGGTTTAGTAGCGGCATAGAGAGAGATGAAGTGGTGCGCAAAGGCACTCTGGGCGTGAGTTCGCTGGCCGATGGCCATTGGAGAACCTATCAAACTCATAATAGCCCACTACATTCCAATAACATTTTCGCCCTCGAAGTGGATGCGCACAATCGCAAGTGGTTTGGCTCCTGGTGGTCAAGCTATGCAGCCACCGGAAACCGCTTTGGCGTTACCATCTATGATGATGCCGATGAAAGCTGGCTGTGGCTGACCACCGACGGAATCGCCCGCTGGAATGAGGATACAGGAACTTGGGGAGCTTGGATAAAAGATTCGCCCAAACTGCTCACCAACACCATCGCGAGTATTTACAAGGATCAGCATGACAATATGCTGGTGCTTTGTTTTGATGGCGGAATCACTATGCTTGATAAAGAAGATAATCTGATCGGTTCCTTTCAGGTACCTGGCAGTGCTGCACGTAAAGTCTTCAGCGCCTATCACAACGGCCGGCAATACTTTTTCGGTACCTTTAGAGAGTCGGGACTCTCGATCTGGAATGATGACAGCGTCCCCATAACTGATGGCGAACATTGGCTAAGCCAAATCGTGCCGGAACTAAGAGGCGACACCATCTTTGGCGTGGCCAGTGTGGAGACTCCATACAGCGGCTGGCAGCACTTTATCGCCTCCTCAAACGGGCTTTACATGTGGGATGAACAGAATTGGTACAAGTATGGCGCCTATATCAAACGCCAGATTTACAATTTTGCCAGCAATCTATGGGAGAACGACACCCTATATTACGTGGATGAAGAACGACTTTTTGGCAGCATCCAGACCGTGCCCAATGCGATCTATGGCGATCCTTTTGGCCGCATCTGGATCGGCAGTCTGGATAACGGCATGAGCATGTATGACGCTCGCCGGGAACGCTTTACGAATTACTATCAGGGCAATTCTCCCCTGCTGTCAAATCAGATCATCTCCTTTGGCTATGACCCCTTGGGAGGAAGACTCCTGATCGGAAGTTCGGAAGGCCTGAATACGCTGACCATCGGCAGGACTGTGAAGCCACAGACATCGCTAAAGGAATTGAAGGCTTTTCCCAATCCCTTCAAACCGGATGGCAGAAACACCGTCCAGATCATAAACCAGCCCGCAGACAGCATGCCCATTGGCAAAAACCACTGCCACATCTATTCCGCCTCCGGAGGTTTGGTGATCAAGCTGCAGGAAAACAGCTTCTCCCGCTTTGAATGGGATGGACGCAACAAAGCCGGCACTTTGGTCTCCAGCGGTGTTTACTATTATGTAGTTACAGATCAGGATGGCAAGGCCAAACGCGGCAAGATCGCCGTGATCAGATAGGCGGCACCAAGTAAAATATGAATACAGAATACCTTAAAATAGAAAACATCGAGCTAACAGCTACTTTCCAGTATCCGGCATCCGGAGTAATCCTTTGCGATGCCAGGCTCCTGAAGCTCTATCCTGAATATTTCAGTCCTGAGGAAGCTCTGCCGACCCTGGCTTTGAAGGCTGGCGAGACCAGTAAGAATCTGGGGCAATGCCTCAAAATCTATGAATTCCTCTCGGAAAATGGCATTGGCAGACAGCACACCGTCCACGTCTTTGGCGGGGGCACTATCAGCGATCTGGCGGCCTTTGCAGTCTCTACCTTCAAACGCGGCTGCCGCTTGATTCTATATCCTAGCACACTGCTGGCTATGGTCGATGCTGCCCTTGGTGGGAAGACCGGCATCAATCATCTGGGTTACAAAAACTTCCTGGGCAGTTTTTATCCGGCCGAGAAGATCATCATCCATACTCCTTTCCTGAAGAGTCTGCCGAAAGCGGAGCTACGTCAGGGATATGCGGAGATGCTGAAGTATTCTCTTCTAAGCGAAGACTTGCTGCTGCCTGATTTTGCTAGTCCGCTTCTGCTGGAAGATGATCTGATCCTGAGCTTCGCTGCCTACAAAATGCAGATCTGTGCGATAGACCCTTATGACCACAAAGAGCGCCTGCTGCTGAACTTCGGACATAGCTTCGGCCATGCTTTGGAAGCAGCTAGCCAGTATAAGATCAAGCATGGCGATGCCATCGTTTTAGGGATGAATATAGCCTGTGACTACAGCTTTCAGGCAGACCTGATCGAGGAAGAAGAGTGGAATGCCTACCGGGATTGGCTCAGTCAATATCCGGTTCCGGCTGCTGCTTTCCGGTTCCTGGATGAAACTCCTTTTGAGGATATGATACCCTTCCTGCTGCAGGATAAGAAGAACGGACAAGAACTGAGGCTGATACTACCCACAGAAGCAGGAATCAAAGTGGTAGCAGTAAAGCTGCATCAGCCTGCTGCTGGATTCGACACGTCTCGTGTCGAACAAGGCCAGAGGCCTTGAAAAGGGGAGAGTAGGCTTGAAAAAGAGAGCGCATCCCGCACTCTGCAGACGAGACGTCTGCAATCCAACAAGTTTCTCGAGACTGCTGTTTTGGGCCTTGGTGCTCGGTCTGTTAATCCTGAATCTCATTCCCATCGGAAATAGTGGTTCAAACAGTCTGAGCAGCAACCAGCTCTTTCGCTTCAGGCTGGACTACCTGGCACATTCCTTTACCTTTTTAGCTTACGCCTGGCTTTGGATCTGGGGAAAGATCAGGGGCTACAAGTGGTTTAAACATTTTGAATTGCCCCTCTACATCGCTGTGGTTCTACTCTCCGCTTTTGTCTTTGAATATGCCCAAGTCCTGGTGTCCTGGCGGACCTTCAATCCGAAAGATCTCTACTACAATCTCATCGGTGCCAGTCTGGCTATTGCCTTTATCCTGATCAGTCATTTTGCCGATAGCAAGAGGCCTTAAGAGCTGTCTATCGCACGCAGGCTTCTGCTGTGTTTGCAGCAAACTCCACAGACTGCATCGTCAGCCCTGTAGCCAAAGCCCACATCAGATCAATCCCCACATTTATACACTCGTCCTTTGGCAAAAAGTACTGTGAATGCAGCGCTTGATCGCTGCCACTGCCCAGCCAAAACAGCAAGCCCGGATAAATGGAAGTAAAAAAGCCAAAATCTTCGCCGGTCATCACAGTTTCCGCTTCGATAAATTCGTAGCCCAGCTCCTTGCAATAGCAGGCCAAGCGTTCTACCAGAACCGCAGCATTGACCACAGGATCGTAGGATCCCAGGAACTTCGTCTCCACTTGCGCCTGGCTCTGATCAGCAGCGAGCGCAGCATGGGTTCGGATGAGTTCATTGATCTTTTCCTTAGTCTGCACATTCAGGGTGCGATGGGTGCCCTGCAAGAGGCATTCATCGGCGATGATGTTGCGGATTTTGCCCGCAGTCATTTTCCCTACATGAAAGATCACTCGCTCGGTTTTTTTGAGCTCTTCGATCGCTGGCCGGATGCTGGTAAAGAAATCCAACGCAGAGCTCAGGGCATTGATCCCCTTCTCCGGAAAAGCCACATGCGCAGCCTTACCAATAAATTTCACGTCGAATTCCTGAGGTATGCCAAAAAAGATTCCTGCTTTTGAACTCACGGTGCCCACAGGCATATCGCTGCCCACATGCAGAGCAAACGCGGCAGAGATGGCATGTCGCTGCAGGATCCCTGTAGCCAGGATGCTTTCGGCACCACCCTCGCCTTCTTCCGCAGGTTGAAAAAGAAAGAGCAAATTGCACTTGGGACGCATGATCCACACCCGTTGGATCAGCCCCATCAGCACAGCCATGTGCACATCGTGCCCACAGGCATGCATCATGCCTTCATGGCCGGAAGCGAAGTCACAGCCGGTCTGTTCATCCGAAGGTAGAGCGTCCATATCCGCCCGGAAGAGCTGATAATCCGCATCTTCAGCACCAGCGGCATAGACCACCAGGATGCCGGTGGATTCGGGAAATTCGATGATCTCAAAGAGCTCTTTGACTCCGCGCGTAGAGGTCAGCTCCTGCAGATACTTCATGATCAAAGCCTTGGTCTGGTGTTCCTGATAAGCTATTTCGGGTATTCTGTGCAGCTCGTGACGCAAGAAAATGGGGTCAAACATAGCCTTAGCTAATCTTTCCCGCTTGCAGAGCATGGGCATGCATGATGTTCACCGCATTGGCAGCAGCCCCGATGCGGACGTTATGCCCCACATTCCAGAAACTCAGCGAATGCTGATCCACACCCAGGCGCAGACGGCAAACGTGCGACAGGTTCGATGTCCCCAATCCCAAAGGAGTAATATAGCTATTCTCATGGAATTTAATGGCCTCAGCTCCTTTGAGCAATTTCGCAGCCTGGTCCAGATCTACTTCCCGCTCAAATTCGGCATAGACGGATAGAGAGTGACCATAATTCACCGGTACCCGCACCGCAGTGGCGCTGATGGCAATATCTTCTCTTGCCAGTATCTTGCGGGTCTCCTGATGCATCTTTTCTTCTTCGGCGCTATAGCCTGAATCCATAAATACGCCGATTTGGGGGATGACATTCAGATCAATCAGTTCGGGATATATCCCTTTGAGTTTCGATCCCATGCGCTGATTTTCCAGAGTCTGAATTCCGCCATGCCCACTTCCTGAAACTGCCTGGTAAGTGGAAACTATCACTTTTTTCAAATGATATTCATGATCCAAAACTGCAAGCGGCAAGACCATCTGGATGGTAGAGCAATTCGGATTTGCCACGATGCCCTGATATCCTGAGAGCAACTCGGCATTGATCTGAGGCACCACCAAAGGAATAGCGGGATCCTGGCGAAAAGCGGAGGAATTGTCTATAATGAGTTCGCTGCTTTGTATGACCTCTGGAGCATAAGCGTGAGATATTCCGCCTCCGGCAGAGAAAAACACATAGTCGTAGTGTTTGCTCAATGATTTTTGGCTAAGCTCTTGCACCACAGTGGGCTGATCCAGGTAGTACAGCACTGTGCCTTGAGATTTTGCACTGGCATACAAATCCAGTTCCTGAAGCTTTAGATTCAGCTCTTGCAGGCAGGTTATTATCATCCGGCCCACTTCACCAGTAGCGCCGACTATTGCTATCTTCATTTATCTAATCCTTTTTGTCTGCGATAATTTACAGAAACCCAAGTTCAGCAAACTACAGGATTTGTCAATGTAAACTTGACGGATAGCTGCCCCTCAAAAACATTGCACTATGATAATGCGCCCCTGTAGCTCAGGGGATAGAGCAGCGGTTTCCTAAACCGTTGGTCGGAAGTTCGATTCTTCCCAGGGGCGCCATTTACCAATCTTAAGAAAAAGGCAGATATATAAATGAAAGAGCATTCATCTTCCCCCACCGGCTTTGCTAAAGCAATCATCGCTTATTATAATAAGGGATCCTTGCAGATTGCCTTGGTCACAGAACAAATCCAGGACAATTTGCAGCTTATCCATCAAGACAAGAGCAGCGCTAAACTCAATAGTAGCCGGGTAATTTTGACTACGGACGCGCGCTTCACCTTGGAGCCTGAAAGCTTGGTTTCTTTTTGGGAGAAAGTGCAGGCTTTAAGTCCCGATCTGCCGAATATTCCGGTTGAAGGGCTATCCTTTGCTGATCTGTTGAAGCAGGAACAAGTGCACGATGATGCCGCCAAGTTTGCGCTGCTATTTAGCATAAAATCTCATCCCGAACGCTACTATCAAAAGCATGAGCTCTTTTTTCAGCGCAGCCCTGAAGAGCTGGAAAGCTTTCAACTTTTGCAGGTAGCTCGCGCAGAGCGCCAGACCTATCTGCAGCGTGTAGCAAGCTATATGGATGGCTCCTCCAGCGCTGTGCAGAATAGCGATAAACTGCAATTGGTCACCGAACTCAGAGACATTTTGCTGGGCGAGAAGATCGAAGATATGCAGAGGCTCTTGCGCGCGCACAGTGCCGAGCCGATGGATTTGATTGTCAATCTACGGGCCCGTTTGGGTGACTGCATGGATACGCCAGATCCAGCTCTGGATGCATCTGGTTTACCCATTGCTTTTTATACTGATTACCCCAGAGCTCCAGCTAAATTCGATGATCTACCCACAGCGGAGCACAGCGCCTTTTGCATCGATGATGAGGATAGCCTGGATTTTGATGACGCGCTCAGCCTGCAGGATACCGTAGAGGGCTTTCGTCTGGGCATCCACGTGAGCAATCTGGCCTTATACCTGGATGCGGGACAGGAGCTTTTTGCTCTGGCACAGCAGCGGGTGTCTTCTTTGTACCTGGCTTCCGGCACTATCCCGATGTTGCCACCGGAGTTTTCCCAAGCCCAATTTTCCCTGGTTCAAGGTCAGGAAAAACCGGTGCTCAGCCTCTATACAGATTTCGATGCAGAGCTGAGGCCCGGAAAAACCCAGCTTGTGGCCCAAAAGATCAGGATTTCAGAGAATCTGTCTTACAAGACTGTGGACAAAGACTTTGACAAGCCCATCTTCTCTCTGCTGGGTAAGATGGCTGAAAACTTGAAAGAGCTGCGCGATCCCGAAGAAAGAGCCGAGGGCAGACGCTTTATCTATAATTTTATCCTCAAAAACGGCAAGCTGATTTCCCGAAAAGTCGATCTACACAGCGAAGCCAGGCAGATGATCGAAGAACTGATGATCCACTACAACCGCAGCCTGGCAGATTATGCAGTGGCTCAAGATTTGCCTCTTTTCTTTCGCAATATCACCCGCATGGGCAGCGTGGAGAATGAGACCCAGCTCAGCTCTGCCTATCTGGATACCAAAGCCGGATACCATCCCGGAATCGGCACCAATGCCTATCTGCATGCCACCAGCCCCATCCGCAGATTTGTGGATCTGGTAAATCAAATGCAAGTGCAAAACCATATCAGTCACGGCCAAACCAGCTTTACAGAAGATGCCTTGCAAAGTATGATCCCGGATATCGAAAAGCGCATCCACTTGATCCGGGCCACAGTGCAAAAATCCGAACGCTATTGGATGCTGAAATACATCGAAGAAAACAAGCTGCACCAAGCCCTGGAAGGAATCCTGCGTGCAGTGGTATATGGCCAATATCGGGTGGAGGTATTGCCTTGGGGCAAACAGGTTCTGCTGAGCATGGATACCTCTCCCCCGGAGTTTTTCACCTTTGTGGCTTATAAGATGGATTGGGAGAAAATGGTCTTGAGGGCGGATTTGATTGAGTAGGGTGATTGGGGGTTTTAACGTTTTAACGATTTAACGTTTTAACGATTTAACGTTTTAACGTTTTAACGTATGCAGGGACTCCGTTCTGGTTAAACATAGTTGGAATTTTTATGGTTTAAAACACAGTCCATATTTCATGAAAACCTGTTCTATGCTTGTCCCCTGATTGAACATCATTCCGAGCCTCTTGGGGTGATGACATTTACATGAAACGCTTAGATAGAACCCCAACAACCAAAAACCCCCGAAGAGTCCTGTAGGCACGATATTTCAGATAGAATACGGCCTAAGGTTAACTGCCCGAGTCCTGTAGGGACGATGTTTCAGATAGAATACGGCCTAAGGTTAACTGCCCGAGTCCTGTAGGCACGATGTTTCAGATAGAATACGGCCTAAGGTTAACTGCCCGAGTGCTGTAGGCACGATATTTCAGATAGCAACCATCTGCTGCACTATGGCTTGAGTTCTGTAGGAACGGCATTTCAGATAGCCGGATGATTTGACATCGCAATATCGTGATTCCCTGTTTTAACTCTCATTTTTGCTTTGGGAATAATTGGTAGTTTGCTGGAATCAGGAAAGATACAGGACAATCTAAAGCTTATCGGACAGATCAAAAATGAAAGTCAAAACAGGTGCAGGGTATATTGGTTCATATAGCTGCGGGTGCCTGGCCTTGAAAGGCCAGGAAGGAGTCTTGATCCAGGTGTAGCCTCGTGGCGTGGCGGTTAAAAACCGCCACCTGGATTCTTTCAAGGCAAGGAGGAGATTGTGCCCACAGGTGGCAGATCAAAGAGCTGGACGCGAGACGCATCCAATCCAGCAGGTCTGCAAACGAGGACGCTTGCAATCCAGCACTGCCCCAATCGGATCCATTGGCCAATATAATCTTTATCCCAGTTAATTCCTTCGAACCGCTAAATCCGTGTTAATCCGTTTGATCCGTAAAATCCGTGTGACTATTCATTTTTTTTGCACGCACCGCTAAAGCAGATGCAAGGGCCGTCTGAAGACAGCGCTACGAAAGCATTGTCCCCAAACAGAAACCCCCGAAGTTCAGGCTTCGGGGGTTTCGTATCTATACTTGTATTACTTCAGTTTTGCGTCATATGACACTATTTCATCAGCATCATTTTGCGGGTTTCGCTATGCTGCTCTGTAGTCAGACGATAGAAGTAGATCCCACTGGTCACTGCCTTACCGCCATCATCTGTGCTATCCCAGAGGAGGCTGGTTCTGCCAGAGCTGGCCACGCCGTCGAAGAGAGACTTCACAAGCTGGCCTTTCAGGTTATAGATATCCAGCTTAGCTCTGCCATTTGCCGGCATGTCGAAGCTGATACTGGTTTCAGGATTGAAGGGATTGGGGTAGTTTTGGTTCAGGATCCGGGAGATCTGAGGCGCTGTGCCATCTTCATTTGAGGTGGGGCCAAAATGCAATTCAGCAAACATCACAGCTCCGCCATCGTTCACGGAGTGAGCAGGCGGATCCAGTGCATTGGCGCCCCAGGTGTAATCATCGTAAAACAGCAGGCCGATTTTACCAATTGGTTCCCCGTAAGGGGAATATCCGATGGTGACTACTTTATCAGCCGGATACACCCACATGGGCTTGATGCCGGCAAATTCAGGAGTATCGACTTTGTTCAGCACGATAGGATCGCTCCAACTATAACCGCTGTCCAAACTCACTGCGATATAGATTTCGGGAGTATCGGCATAAAGAGCCAATTCAGGATATGAATCCGGATATTTGTTGTAGAGCTGAGCGCGCAGAGCATCCTGCCATACTGCTACAGTCATGCCCTCAGCATTGGGTTCACTTATCTTGATATTACCGCAGTGGAACATCATCAATTCGTTGTGCAGATCCTGGTCCCAATGCGGGAAGGGCCAGATCGTTTCCGGCTGGAGATAGGATTCGCCATCCGCAGCCTCATAGTGCTCTGCCACACCCCAAGGCGCTTCCAGATCCCAAGGGGTGTAAACCTGATTATGCGTGTCATTGAAATCTTTCTGAGGATAGATTTCAGAGATGCTAAACTCCTGGGTTACGGTATCATAACTCACAGCTTTTACCGTGTGAAAAGCAGGATAATAAGTGTTCGCATTACTTTTGACCGTGTACAGGGCAGGAAAGATGATCTTGCCATTGCTGCTGGAAACGGCATTCAAATGGTCAGAATTGATGATGCCCCAGTGAATTTCGTCATCGGCATAAGCTCCATCATCGCCTACAAAGTAACCCGTGCCGCCAGGAGTTCCGGGGGGATTCCAAGTAGGGATATTATCAAAATCTGCTATGCGAGTCCAAGTGCCTTCTCCGTAATTCGGGCAGACCAAAACATCCATTTTGGGTTCATCAAGCTTGGCGTCCGTAGCAGCACGATATACGTGATAACCAGCAAGATAGATATTGCCCAGTCCATCCACTGTGAAGGCATAATTGGGACGGCGAAAATCGCCCTGGCTGTGGTTCCATTCATCTAATTCGGGAATAGAACTATAGGTCCATTGCAGATCATTTCCTGACTCGATCATTGCCTCATTGAAATCGGCAAAAGCAAAGAGGACATTTTCGCAAGGATCTGTGCTGATCGTGTGAGATACTCTATTGCGACTGCTCACGTAAGCTCTGCGCATGCCAGCGATAGGAGAGGGCCCGATCTGCATGGTAGGCCAGATGAAGGTATTATCAGAAGAAGCCACGACGCCATCGAGCAAAACATCCAGTGGATTGTCCACAAGCGTTTTGATTTCATTGAAGAGTCCGGACAAACCAAACATATAGGCATCGGAAGTGAATTGTACTTCAAGATCCGCATCGGCATCGACATCGGCATGCCAGGCATACAGTGGTTTTCCGCTCACGGGATCTACTGCCATAGTGGGATAGCCTTCCGTATTTGTCTCCTGACTAATCTCATTTAAATTTAAGATATTCCCAGAGGCATCAAGATGCGCATAAAAAGTGCGGCGCGAACCACCAGAGGTCCGTTTAACATGAAAGGTCATGAAATATCCACCTTCAGCAAGGGGAATATTGCGCAGGGGAAGGCTATTGTAGCTCCCAATCATGTAATCATAGTAACTTTCCACCAAAACCGTAGGAGTTTTGGAAAACTGATAGTTGGGCGTATAGCGATCACGACTGATCGGTTTGCCCTGTCCAGGGGATTCGGCTGGCCTATTTACATGATCAGGCTGCATCTGTGTTGCATTGATGGCAACGATCACGAAAAAGAGGCATGTTGCGAGCAAGAAAACTTTTTTCACTGTTCCTCCAGTAATTCTATTTATGGCTTGGGTCTCAGAGCTTGGTGTAAATTCCAAGTCATAGATTCACGACTATTTGAGAACATTTTGAGTTCTCCCTTCCTGCAATTTATCTAAAGTCGAATGACTAATTACATTATTTCGTGCTTTGCTTTTACAGTCAAGCTTTTTCTGGATGAGCAGTCTTATGCAGTTTTTGAGACCGTTCAATTCCTCTCCCCATGTCACGCTACTTCCTTTACACTTTAAGGTGAATAAGTGCCCAAGTCTATTCCAATCCGTATTATCCAGGCAAAATACCTGCAAAGCGAGAACGAGACGCTATTTTAGACATCTACTTGGGATTGAGGGGCTTAGCTGCTTAGTCTCAAAGAGAGTTTTTTTCATCCTGCGGATAAACCAGCCTTCTGGGGTGCTCCTTTCTCATTTGAGACACTTGATCACATGTCTATCTAGCCTTAATCAAGCGTTAATTCTTAACGCTTGATTAAGGCTAGATAAAGATATGATCGATGCCTTGGAGAGAGGGAGAAAAGATCAAATACATACAGGATTTGCGATCTAATATATCTTGGCGTGGCAGCTAAGATAGAGCCAGTCCGGTAGGACGAAAGGCGAATGTCAATAGCCCAGCAGGTGACTGCTGGGGTGACCAGCAGATCGAATTCAGAGTCCGGAGCGCAGCGCAGGACGACACCTGATCCCTCAATAGAAAATCCGTTTTTTACAGCCTGGGATTTATTGGTTCATATAGCTGCGGGTGCCTGGCCTTGAAAGGCCAGAAAGGAGTCTTGACCCACGGGCTATCCTCGTGGCGTGGCGGTTAAAAACCGCCACCTGGATTCTTTCAAAGCAAGCAGGAGATTGTGACTACAAGAGGCGAATACTGCAACTGGACGCGAGACGCATCCAATCCAGCAGGTCAAAGAGATGGACGCGAGACGCATCCAATCCAGCAGGTCAAAGAGATGGACGCGAGACGAGTCCAATCCAGCAGTGGCGCAATCGGATCCACTGGCCAATATGCTCTTTATCCGTGACAATCCCTTTGATCCGGCCAATCCCTGTGACTATTCTGCTATTTACTGCACTCAAGGCAGCTCATAGGACCTATATATCTACAATCAGTCTATATCTTTACTAAAAATCATGGGGCAAGACCGCAAGGCCGTGCCCCATAGCTTAGGTTTTGTGATGCCAGCAAACTACTTTGTAGAGCAGCTTTCAAGCATCCTATAGTCAGATGATATTATTTCATCAGCATCATTTTGCGGGTTTCGCGATGATTGGCGGTGCTCAGACGGTAGAAGTAGATACCGCTGGTAACAGCTTGGCCGCCATTATCTGTGCTGTCCCAGACCAGGCTGGTCCTACCAGAGCTGGCCACGCCGTCGAAGAGAGACTTCACGAGCTGGCCCTTCACGTTGTAGATATCCAGCTTGGCTGTGCCATTTGCAGGCATATCAAAGCTGATAGTGGTTTCTGGATTGAAGGGGTTGGGGTAGTTCTGATTCAGCACTTTGGTGATCTGAGGCGCTGTGCCATCTTCATTGGAGGTGCCGAAATTAATCTGCAATTCAGCAAACATCACCGCGCCACCATCGTTGACAGAGTGGGCAGGCGGATCTACTGCATGGGCGCCCCAAGTGTAATCATCGTAAAACATGAGACCGATTTTACCGTAGGGAACTCCTTCTGGAGATACTCCGGTAGAGATTACTTTATCTGCCGGATACACCCACATGGGCTTGAGGCCGGCAAATTCAGGAGTATCAACTTTGTTCAGCACGATGGGTTCGCTCCAGTGCATACCGCTGTCTCTGCTGACTGCGATATAGACTTCAGGAGTATCGGAGAATTCAGCCAGTTCAGGATATGAATCCGGATATTTGTTGTAGAGCTGGGAGCGCAAAGCATCCTGCCATACTGCCACCATCATGCCATCCTCATTGGGTTCGCTCAATCTGAGGTAGCCGCAATGGAACATCATGGAATCGCCATGCAGGGCACTGTCCCAATGCGGGAAGGGCCAGATTGTTTCTTTATCGAGATAGAACTGACCATCTGAAGCCTCAGAATATTCTGCCTCGCCCCAAGGAGCCTGGGTATCCCAAGGAGTGTAAACCTGGTTATAGTCGTCTTCAGGATTCTGCTGAGGATAGATTTCTCTGCGGCTGAATTGCTGGGTTGCGGGATCATAAATCATAGCTTTTACAGTGTGAAAATCTGGATAGTAAGTGCTCGCAGTACTCATCACCGCAAAGAAGGCGGGGAAGATGATTTTACCATTGCCGGTGGCGACGGCATTCGAATGGGCGGAATTGATGATGCCCCAGTAAAGATCTTCATCTGGATAAGGTCCATCATCACCGACAAAGTAACCGGTACCGTCAGGTTGTCCGTTGGGATTCCAGGTAGGGACCCTGTCGTAATCTGATACACGGGTCCAAGTACCTTCGCCATAGTTTGGGCACACAAAGACATCCATCTCTGGCTCAGTAAGCTTGGCATCGCCAGCAGCACGGAATATGTGGTAACCGATATAATAGACATTGCCCAGATCATCGGTAATCAGGGAGAAATTGGGACGGCGGAAATCACCTTGAGCGTGGTTCCATTCGTCCAATTCGGGAATAGAAGTGTAGCTCCACTCCAGATCGACTCCACCCTCGATCATGGGCCCATTAAAATCTGCATAGGCAATGAGCACGTTCTCGCTGGGATCAGTACTGATGGTGTGAGACACATTATTACGCGCAGACACATAGGCTCTGCGCATGCCGGCTACAGGAGAGGGACCGATCTGGATGGTAGGCCAGATGAAGGCATTATTTGAAGAGGCCACCACTCCATCGATCAAGACATCCATAGGACCGTCCATGATCGTTTGGATCTCATTGAAGAGGCCGGACAAACCAAACATAAAGGCATCGGAAGTGAATTGGACTTCCAGCTCGGCATCAGCATCCACATTGGCATGCCAGGCATACAAGGGTTTTCCGCTCACGGGATCCACTCCCAACGCGGGATAACCTTCGTGATTGGTGACCTGACTGATCTCGTTGATGTTGCTGACATTTCCATCGGCACTGAGATGTGCGTAAAATGTGCGGCGTGAGCCACCAGGGGTACGTTTACCATGGAAGCTAAGAAAATATCCACCTTCATCAAGGGGAATATTCCGAATGGGGATACCACCATAGCTCCCAATCATGTAATCGTAGTAACTCTCCAACAAAACTGTGGGGTTACGGGTAAATTGATAATCAGGTGCAGAGCGATTAAGATTGATCGGTCTGCCCTGTACAGGGCTTTCAAGGGGTTTCTTTGCATGATCAGGCTGCATCTGTTGTGCATTTACAGCAGCGATCATAAAAGAAAGGCAAATGGCGAGTAAGAGAACTTTTTTCACTGTTCCTCCAGTTATTATATTCATATCTTAGGTATCAAAGCTTGGCGTAGATTCCAAGTCATAATTTCACAACTATTTGAGAACTTTTGAGCCCTACCTTCTTGCAATTCAGTATAGCCATAAGACCAATCACATTGTTCTCAGCATTGCATTTTTCGGACGCGTTTGTTCTCAAGAGATATCCTATGCAGGTTTTATTCCATTATTTTATAAAAGAACGATTGGAGGCAGAAAGTTGAGAGGGGTTAGAGGGTTGAGAGGGTTGAGAGGGTTGAGAGGGCCCAGGAGCAGCGTGCTGGGTGAGGCAGGTTTTGAGTGAAATGAAATCATAAAATGATGGGGCACGACCAAATGGCCGTGCCCCATAGCTTAGACTTTATGATGCCGGGGGCTCCTTCGCACGGAGCTTAAAGCATCTTATTATTATATTATTTCATCAGCATCATTTTGCGGGTTTCGCTATGATTGGCTGTGGTAAGGCGAGAGAAATAGATACCGCTGGTAACTGCGTTTCCGCCATTATCAGTGCTATCCCAAACCAGGCTGTTTCTGCCAAAGCTAGCCACGCCGTCGAAGAGAGTCTTCACGAGCTGGCCTTTTACGTTGTAGATATCCAGTCTGGCTTTGCCATTTGCAGGCATATCAAAACTAATAGTGGTTTCGGGGTTGAAGGGGTTCGGGTAGTTTTGATTCAGGATCCGGGTAATCTGAGGAGCTACAGCATTATGATTTGAGGTGGCGGGTCCGAAGTCAATCTGCATTTCAGTAAACATTACTGCTCCACCGTCGTTCACAGAGTGAGCAGGAGGAACGATGGCATTGGCGCCCCAAGTGTAATCATCATAGAACATAAAGCCAATTTTGCCGATAATATGATTTTCAGGAGTGATTCCGGTGGTGATAACTTTATCAGCCGAATACACCCACATGGGTTTGAGACCGGCAAAGGCATCAGTTTCTACTTTGTTTATAATGATAGGCTCGCTCCAATGATATCCGTTGTCATTACTGGTCGTAATATAGATTTCGGGGGTATCGGAGAAAGGAGCAAGTTCAGGGTATGAATCCGGGAACTTGTTGTAGAGGCGTGCGCGCATGGCATCCTGCCATACAGCAATCATCAGGCCATCATCGTTGGGTTCGCTTACTTTGATGTTGTTGCAATGGAACATCATGGAGTCACCATGCAGAGCATCATCCCAGTGCGGGAAGGGCCAGATCTTTTCAGGGTCGAGATAGAATTCACCATCTGAAGCTTCGTAATATTCCGGCACGCCCCAAGGAGCTTCAAGATCCCAGGGAGTGAAGGCTGAATTATGGGTATCTTCTGGATTTTGCTGAGGATAGATTTCAGTAATTGCAAATTCTTGAGTAGCAGTATCATAGATCACAGCTTTCACTGTGTGAAAATCAGGATAGTAGCCACCGGTATTTGCGTTCACCGAGTACAGTGCGGGGAAGATGATCTTGCCATTATTTGAAGTAACTGCATTCAAGTGGCTGGAGTTCACGATACCCCAATGGATCTCGTTGTCAGCATAAGGTCCGTCATCACCCTGGAAGTAACCGGGGCCGCCAGGAGTTCCACCTGGATTATAGGTAGGAAACTGACCAAAATCTGCCACGCGGGTCCAGGTGCCTTCACCGTAGTTTGGGCAAATAAACATATCCACACCTGGCTCTGCTATAATGACTTCATCGGCTGTGTAAGCAAAATGGTAGCCGGCATAATAGACATTGCCCAGATTGTCGGTGGTAAGTGAGTGGAAAGGACGACGCCATTCGTCCTCGTGGTTCCATTCGTTCATCTCAGGAATAGAGGTATGAGTCCACACCAGACTGGTTCCACCTTCGATCATAGTTTCATTGAAATCTGCATAAGCAATGAGGACGTTTTCGCTGGGCTTGGCACCAGTATTGTGGGATACAGCATTACGATTCGCCACATAGACTCTGCGCATTCCATCCACAGGAGAAGGTCCGATCTGAATGGTAGGCCAGATGAATTCGTTGTCCACAGAAGTCAGGATTGCCAGGGGATTGTCTACAATCACTTGAATTTCATTGAAGAGACCGGACAGACCGAACATAAAGGCATCAGAGGTGAATTGGGTTTCAAGTTCCGCATCAGCATCGGCATTGGCATGCCAGGCGTACAAAGGTTTTCCGCTTACAGGGTCTACGCCCAGAGTGGAGTAACCTTCATGAACTGTAACCTGGCTAATCTCGTTGATGTTGCTGGTGTTTCCAGCGGCATCGAGATGCGCGTAAAATGTGCGGCGTGAGCCAGCAGCTGTACGCTTGCCATGGAATGTCATAAAATATCCGCCTTCAGCAAGGGGAATATTGCGGATAGGAATGCCATTATAGCTTCCAATCATATAGTCATAATAACTTTCCAGCAAAACTGTGGGAGTTTTGGTGAATTCATAGCTGGGCATATAACGGCCAGGACTGACCAATCTGCCCTGTTCGGGGGATTTCAGGGCCTTATTTGCATGATCTGGCTGCATGGGTTTGGCATTGACAGCTACGATCATAAAAGAAAGGCATAACACGAGTAAGAGAACTTTTTTCATTGTTCCTCCATTTATTTTATTCATTATTCTTAGTATCTCATTTTCAGCGACACGCGGTGTGCGCTCTTAAGCATTGATTCCGTAAGGAAGCCCATATCGGTATAGGCATAATCGATATTGAAAATACCGAGACTGGTGGGGATTTGCCATCCGGCACCGGCACTATAGCTGGTTTCATCAAAACCGATTTGATAACCGGCTCTGAGGAAGATATTCCCCAGCTTGTATTCTGTGCCCAGGTTCCAGGTTTCCTGACGGTCAATCACGTTATCCAATTGCAGTGAGGCGAGCCAGTATGTGTTTTCGCCGCGCATGATGTCTCCAGCGACACCCAAAGAGAAGTGCATGGGTATCTTACACTCCAGTTCGGGGCCATCTTCATCGATCAGGCCATCACCATCATTGTCAAACAGATCAAAGGGATCCTCATCGATACTGCCATCACCATCGTTATCTACACGATAGCGAAAGTCAGGGCCGAAATTCTTGAGTGTCATTCCGATCTTGACGTTTTTCCATCCGGTATTGTACATGGAACCAAGATCGAAGGCATAAGAATTTACATTGTATTCATAGAGGTTTTCCCGCAGGTATTTCACACCCACGCCAGCAGAGAACTTGTCTGTGAACTGCTGAGCGTAGTTTACACCCAAGGCTACATTACTATTCGTAAAGTACTCTCCAGTGTGCCCGAAGGTGTCTTCATCGGTCACTTCCATATCATCCATATGCAGCACAGTGCCAAATATAGCAAAGGTGGAAACACCAGTGGTATAAGTGGCTGCAGCAAATTCCTGCATAATATCTGCAGGCCAATTGGTATGAGAGAAAAAGACCTGATTTTGGAAGGAAGGAGCCAATCCGGCAGGATTCCAATAAACGGAGGATATATCATCCGTTACGGCAGTATAGGCTTCGCCCATACCGATCGCGCGGGCATCCACACCCAGCTTTAGAAATTGCATACCCACAGTGCCGACCTTACCAAAAGGTTTGGCGCTAAGGCTCAGAGGTAGCAAGAGCAGAGCTAAGGCGGAAAGCAGGATAATTTGTTTTTTCAAAGTTCCTCCCTTATTTGATTATGACAAATTTGCCGACTTTGAGTTTGTCGTCAGCTTTGTTTTCTACGCTAAACAGATACACGCCAGGGGCTGTGATCTGATTGTTTCTGGTAAGTAAATCCCAGGAATGCATGCCATCGGCAGCCATGCCAGTGGTAGCAGCCTTGGAGATAGTTACGATATCGGTCTCGGTCTGTCCATCATGCTTCAGAGTCTGCACGAGATCTCCGGCCAGGGTGTAGATACGGATGGTGCAGCGCTGAGGAAGATTGACGAACCACAAACGGCGAGACTTGTCTCCCTTTTTGTCGTTATCATAACGTCCATCAAATTTGCTGCTCCCGATATAAGGATTAGGAATCACCTTGATATCGTCCATATTGTTTCTCGCCAGAGAGCCAGGGAAGAAGACTTTCATATTGGCATCAGCGTCACGTCCGGATTCTTGGGATTCCAAGCTATTCTCGGGAATTCCTCTATCATAAGCGGTAACGGCAACGTAATATTCCACACCCTTACGCGGGTACATGATACTATACTGATAGTATCTGCGGGCAAGTCTTTCTTTTCTGACTGTTTCAATCTCTTCTGCATTAGGAGTCGGTGCTCCGACGCCTCCGGGGAAAGCAAATGATTGCAGCGGGATTTTCTTGTTCTCATAGAGATGGTCAAAGATATGGGGTCTATCTTGCAGATGCGGGTGCATGAAGATCCGGGCCTGAAGGGCCTTAATCTCATCATCGGTCAGCATCGGGTTATCAAGGGCAATCTGATCGGCTTTAAGCTGGTTTTCAACACTCCAATCCTCGTCCGGATCGTAAAGCGGCCAGCCATTGAACTCAGTGCCATTGGGAGCCATACCATAATTCTCATCCAAACGCCAGAATTCGGCGTATTCAGCAGCGCTGGCCTGCCAGCCTTGATTCAGTGGATTCGGATCATTAGAAGAATTGGGCAAACCTGTATCAATACCCAGATATCCGCCATAGTTCTTGTACAGGGTGTCGGCCTGAGGGTGAGAGTGATTGACCATATAGTCTGCCAGGTCCACAGGTGTATCCACCTTGTCCCAGCGACGTAGCATTTCCCAATCTTCACGATTTCCACTACCGGAACGACCCCAAACTGTGTAGCCCTGGAAGTCATGACGCAAGCGGTGGCCTGTCCAGGGATTTACCTTGGCGTTATTATTCCATAGATACTCCGGATCGTTCGGATTAGCTGGTGCTCTGAACTCTTCGGGGAAATCAGCCGGCCAACCGTTGTTGTAGAAATCTGTGGGATCACTATCCAGTCCGGGGATGAAGGTAGCACTAGTTCTGCTTTGCCAACCTATGTCACCGCTCACGACATTTTGAACGTCGTAAGAGAATTCAGAGCGATTATCCCAATACAGATCAATACGATCTCCATCTTCCTTCAATTCGGCATAAAGGCCAGGAATGTCAGGAGGACCAGGGGCTTGGTAGTGAGGGAATGTATCCGGCAAGATCACAGAAATTAGATCTTGAGCCTGTCCGTATATCGTTGTGGCCCAAGTAGCCGAACGTTTCAGGTCTTCTTTGTTATCACCTGGGAATACAGCAACCACGATCTTCATGGTCTTGTCCGGAGCCAGATTCCAGCGCTTGGCAGGATCGGTATAATCGGGGGTACCCGGTTGAGCCCCATAGAAGGAGAAGAGAAAACGGGTATCATTTGGAGAAGCCTGTTCGAATTCCATGATATCCGGATCTTCAGAGCGCAGAGGTGAAAACTTGGCATTATTTGGATTGCGACCTGTGAGCAGCCAGTATTTTTCATTGGCAGTGGCCGGATTGCTGGTAGATAAGGACAAGGCTTTGCTGTCATCGGGTCCATCACCCACCTTCCAGTACCAACAGTGGAATCTCAGTTTGTCCGGGTCTGGAGTACAGACGCGAGCGCCTACCAGACCGGTGGTGAGACCACCATCGCCATCAAAATCACGGGTATAGGCAAATTCGTATCCTTCGCCTTTTACGTAGCCGGAGACATCGTCTGCGGCCTTAGTGGAGTCCCAGGATTGAGGACCGACGTCGCAGTCCATATAGATACCCATGGCGCAATCGATGAGTTCATCTTCGTGATTCATATTGGTAATATTGAATTCAACATAGACCAGGTTTTTAATATAATCGTAGCTCCATTGGTAGCTCATCTGACGTACACGTACGTTCAGAGGATTGTGCGTGCTTCTGGAACTTGATCCACCTGTATCACGATCTCCTTTGGTACCGAAAGGACAGTAGTCATAGTAATAGGAAATGTAATCCTGCTCGGAAACCGGAGCTCCATCTTCGTCAAAACGTCCATCATGATCATCATCATAACGGGCGGTAAAGGCATAGCTGGGAAAGCTGCGATCCGAAAGGTCCATAAATCCCAGCGGAAACCAGATCTCCAGGATATTCTGATCATTTAAAATGGAGAAATCAGTGGCACCCATCTGGTGGATATACTTTGAGCCAAAGGCGCTGAACACCATAGGCAGTTCATTTGCCGCTCTGAAGGGGAAGGTATAGCCTACAAAGTCTTCATCGACCAAGCCGTCACCATCGTCATCGAACCCACGTTTCTGGGTTCTGATGGACGCAGAGGCGATCTGATCCAGAGCATTGTATAGGTTATAATTCCCGCTTTGCTCTACATTGGCCACCAAAAGTGGATTGTAAGCCGGTAAGAATTCATAGAGATCAAGGTCTCCATCAAAGCCAGCGGTTACCAAGGTATCGATAACCGGTTGGTTGATCATATGCGGCTGCCAATCCGCGTGCCCCTCGTAGAGCATGAGATCATTGGTTGCTGAGGGTGGATATACTACCCAATACAATTTTCTGTGTAGTTCGTCTCTACGCTGTTTTTTGGCACCAAACCATAATGCACCCTGGTAAAGATAATCGATACCGCTCCCTCCTGGGTATTCCAAAGAGGGATATTGCGGGATGATATCATCACCGGAGCCAAAGAAACCATAGTTACTGACCCTGAGCCAAATATTACCCACGTTGTGGTATTTGGTCAGGTCCAGTCTTTTGGTTGGGCTCGATGGCACTGCCATGGCTGCATATACAGCGCTCACAGAAAAGAGACTCAGCAATAGCAGGCAGAACATGAATTTATTAAATTTCATCAAACACTCCCAGACTATTTCAAGGTAAATTCAACCGGAATGATCAGCAGCACGTCTACTGGTTGGCCACTGCTTCTGCCGGGTTGAAATTTTGTTTTACGCACAGCATCCATGGCAGCTTCATCGAGGCCACCCGGAACCGAACGTTTAACACGAATATTGCGGACAGAGCCGTCTTTCAGCACTTCCACTTCCAAAACTACTGTCCCCTGCACTTTGTTGCGCTTGGCAAATTCAGGATAGACCGGGGAAATTTTGCCTATCACCACTGGTGGTTCATCATAAGGCACAAAGTTAACCGGTGTTTCATCGATCTGAGACAAGCTGGAGGACGTTGTTATATTTATATTACCGATCTGCGAGATGGCGCTTTCGTAAGCAGCCATATCTACATCTTCGGTACCCAGTTCATCGCTGATAACCAGTGGGATATCGATACTCACTTCGGCTTCGGGAGGCTCGATTTTCTCCCGTTCTTCCATGGGTATATCCACAAGTTCTAGCTGCTGGGTCTTGAAGACTTGCTTGCGCGCTTCTATATTAGGAGCAATCACCATCACAAAGAGCACCATGGTAAGCGAAAGCGCAAGAGCCTTGCTAAATTGGCTATCGGCTTGGTCTTTCCAATCTAAAAATGGTTGTTTCATCTTTGCCTCCTAATCTGCCCGTTTATTGGTTTCAAAGGCCACCACCAGGGTTTGTGCATCCTGAAGCTGGCGCAACACGTCGGACATTACTCCGTATTTAGTTTCCTTGTCTGTTCTAAAACAAACAATTAACTCGGGGTCTTCTTCTTTCTTCCGGATCAGGGTGGAAGAGACAAATACGTCTTCCGAGCTCTCAATCCGGGTGGCTATATCATCGATGAGAATAGTCTCATCCCTCATCACATAGACGGTAGTGGTATGGTTTCTGGGAACACGCTCGATGCTTTCAGCAATAGGCCAGCGATCGCGTTCTACCCAGAATTTCTTTTCCTGAACAAACACGGTGCTAACCATGAAGAATAAGAGCAGCAGAAACGCTATGTCTGACATCGACGAGGTGGGAATAACTGCTTCGCGATTTCGTTCTTTTTGTATATTCGCCATTTCTATCTCCTAATTCGTCGAGAGCGAGATCTTTTCGATATTGGCCGCTTTGAGGCGGTCAACCACACGGATCATGTCATTGTATTTGGCTTCACGATCCGTGATAACCTTAAAGATCATCTGCTGGTTTAATTTCAATTTTTGCTGAATCAGCATATCCAATTCTCCGCTTTCAATCTCGCGGGGAGCTTCCTTGTTTATCGCTAGTTTTCCATCTTCTGTGATCTGCAAACGGGTCATTTCATTCTCTGTCAGAGTAAGGCTCTGAGTCTGCTCAGTACCTTCCGTAGCTGCCTGAGGGAGGACTATCCTAATCCCCTCTTTCACGTCGAACTTTGTAGTCGCCATGAAAAAGACGATTAAGAGGAAGGCGATATCAGACATCGACGAAGTCGGGATTTCTGCCTTAGCTTTCCTTTTGCGTCCTATTTTCATTGTTTTCTCCCCAAGACTTAAAGCATCGCTTCAATAACTTTTTCGGTTGCCTTTTGCATGTCAATCACCAGGCCATCGACCATGGTGGTGAAGATGTTGTTAAAGAACTGCACCGGGATGGCCACGATAAGACCAAACTGAGTGGTGATCAAAGCGATTTTGATACCGCTGGCAACGATAGTTGCGTCCACAGCGCGGGCTGCGGCGATGGCATCAAATGCACTGATCATACCAGATACAGTACCCAGGAATCCCAACATGGGAGCCAGGGTAATGGTGGTGGAAAGCTCTATAAAGCCTTTTTCCAAGTAACTCATCTCGATCATAGCGGCATTCTCAATGGCTTTTTCCACTGCAGGTACGCCACCATCGGCTTTGAGCAGTCCGGAATATACAATAGCTGCCACAGGGCCTCGGGTATTTTTGGCAAGCTCTATAGCTTCTTTATACTTCTTGCTTTTGATCAAGGGGACTATCTTATCAAGAAAGCTGTTGAGGTTGATCTTGCCATATATAAGAGCGATGAATTTCCAGATGATATATGCCAAACCATATATTGCAACGATGATGATAGGCCACATAGCCCATCCACCATCTTTAAACCATTTTACCATTCCGCTGCCAAACACCAGTTCGGCAAAATTCTCCATGCCACCACCGTTGGTCGCAGCTGCGGCTTGTTCGACTGCTTCCTGCGCGAATGCCAGGCCTGGGAGCACCAGGCTCAAGAGCATTACGAGCAGCATTATGTATGAGAATTTTCTCATTTATGATTCCTCCTTGGAATAATTTAGAAGTTAAAGGACACGCCGAGGGTCACGCCCCGATAGGTGTCAACATGAGCAGGGTTTCGGTTGGACAATCCGTGGGTGAATTCCACTTCAGGATAGGTGAATTGTACCAGATCATCCTGAAGATCTTCACCGGTGATATAGGGATCGCCAGTTTTGGGATACACGCTCAAGACGTTTCTGGTCTTCAAGAGGTTTTCCACATCCAAATATATGCGGACAGAACTGCCGCCGGGTATCCTGATTCCTTTGGTGAGTCTGGCATTGGCCTGATGGGTGAAGCCCATGCGCTTGCTGTTTGTATCCAGCATGGAGTTTCCTTCGATACTCTGAGGAGTATAGGGGGCACCCGAGACCAGGCTCCAGTTTATGTTTGCTGAGAAATCATCCAAAGGAAGGATGTAATTTGTGAAGGGGACAAAGAATTCTTCCCCGCGTCCGATGCGGAAGGTATAGTTCAGCGAGGCATTGTGCCGCACATCCCAATCCAGCGGGAATTCGCGCAGAGAAGTGTTTTCGTCCTGAATCACGGTACTGGAATTGTTACCCTGAGCCCAGGCCAGAGAATAGGCGATACTCCAGGTATTGAAGTTCGAGAGTATCTTCTCCAGCTGAATATCAAGGCCACGAGCAGAACCATAGTCTTCAGAGATAAAACGGTACCAGGCTACGCTTTCTTCGCCTTCTTTACGTTCGCGCATTGTGCTTACGTAATTGTAGAGGTTTTTGTAATAAGCCGTCATATCCAGCACATAGTCATCACTGATCTGATGAGACAGGCCCACTTCGTAGGTTACCGTGATTTGCGGTTCCAGAGTAGGATTGCCCACTGTGATGGCTACATCAGAGATGTTTGCATCCTGCGGGGTTTTGGAAGTGAAGACATACTGCATTTGTGGCAATTGGTTCTGATAGTTATAGGCAAAACGCAGCACATCCCGCTCTGTGATCGGATGGGAGACCCCAAGCCGTGGAGACACCATCATTTGGAAGGTATCACCTTTGTCAAAATCGCGGGTGGCATACTTGCCATTATCTTGCAGAATCTTGTAGCTGGAACCAAGGTACCAGAAATCAAAACGGAGGCCGGCATTCACGATCATGCCTTCCCATTCCATTTTATCCTGCAGATAGAAAGCCGCCTGCCAGGGATTGGCTGAATAGCCATCACGTTTCCCGGAAGAGGCCTTGGCTGCATTATAATAATCCATGGGTTTGTAAATGGGCACAAGATCGCTTACCGAAAGAGGCACATCCACCGAGGATTCCAAACCATACAGCGCACTGGGAACGTAACTTGGATCGGCAGCATAATTTGCCACATCGGCAAGGGTGAGATCATAAACACCGCGCAGATAAGCCTGTCTGCGGTCTTCATATATAGTAAGGAAATTCTGCAATTGGTTTTTCTGGATATCGTGAGAGATGATTTCAAGACCCGTCTTGGCAAGATGAGTCTGACTGGCCTGCCACTCAAAATCCGTACGGAAGTTCATGGTAGTAGTCTTATCATCGATAAAATTGGTATAAATGGAGCCAGGAGCATAAAATCCTGGGATCACCCGGGTATCTTCCTGACTCTGCAGACGGTACTGCCAGCGGTGTGAAGGCTGGAAACCAAAATCATGCACGCCATCACCATCGTTGTCCACTGTGGCATAACCGTATTTTCCCTGTAAAGCATCATCCATATAATCAACGCCAGGATTGTCCGGGTCTATCACCATGAAGATATAGTCTTCGCGATCGATCCCACGTGGACCTTGATTCGTATCTTTGCTATAATAGCTTGCCTTCACCTTGAGGTTCATGGTGGGGCCAAACATATGATCATAGGTTCCAATGTATTGACGCTGTTTAGTTTCGGTTTCAACATAGTGCTGCAAAGCATAACGCCAGGCGTATGCTCCTGCAGGGCTGAAGGGTCGATTGTAAGATCTGTCGCCACGCACAGCAAAAGTAAACTTTTGGGCTGGATTCAGGTCATACTTCGTCTTCAGGTTGATGTTATAGCTATTATAGTTTCTATTCCCCAGATCAATGCCGAGGATGCTATCTCTGCTGGAATAAGGATCATATTTTGGGTATTGGGAGCTCAAAATACTAAGACCTTGGTAAGTATAATCACTATTAGGATCAGTTACATAGAGGTCTTTGTAGCGGCCATCCAACCATTCGCCAGCACCATTTAAATAAAAGGTAAGACGTTCTTTGAGATCCTGAGATGCAAACGGCACAATCGGACCACCAAAGGCAAATTTTAAGATATCGGAATTGCGGCCTTCGCCGATGATATGGTCTGTATTGTACTCGACTTTCCCTGAAAAATAGGAATCACCGTCTTTAGTAACAATATTCACCACACCGGACTGGGCATTGCCAAATTCCGCAGGGAATCCGCCCGTCATGACCTTCATATCTTTGATGGCATCTGTATCCACAGAAAGGGCAGAACCACCATCGACAGGGTCTGACACGCTCATGCCGTCCACGGTAAAATTCACTTCATTTGCACGTCCACCCCGGATGTGCAGCTCGCCACCAATATTAGTAACACCCGCTTGTAGGGAGATGATGCCGGCCACGTCTGAAACAGCAGAATCGGACAAATTATCCATCTCGATCTGCCGCGAAGAGCCTGTACGGTCGCGTTCTACCCTATCTTGTTCAGCTTCTACCACGACAGTAGCGCCCAAAATTCCGGCGCGATTCATGGTGGGTGATAAATTAGCGGTTTGCCCCACTTGGATTCTTACGTTTTGATAAGTCATTTCACCGTAACTTACGAGTGAAAACTTCACAGTATAAGAACCCGGGGGGATATTGATAATGATTGCCTGACCTTTTTCGTTGGTCTGGCCTCCGGTAATACGTTGAGAACCGGACATTACCACGACATTGACAAATTCCATTGGACGACCCTGCCCATCGCGAACGCGAACGGCAAGGCGACCGGTAGTCTGCGCTTCAAGGCATCCGATACCAACAAGCAACACTATTAGCAGGATCAATGCAGTTTTTCGCATCGATAAACCTCCCTTCATCCTGGCTTATTTACTTTTAAATTCATGATTAAATCTGAGGTCGGCCTCAAAAAGCAAAAAGGCTATTCCTCTTAAAGCGCTTATATCTGAGCTATAAAAATCAGTCAAGCAGTTTTTTTCATAAGTTTGGAATTAGTCCCCATACAGAGGACTAATTGCCTTGCGTAAAACATATTTAAGAAAATCATCTGAATATTACTCTGTCCTTGCTGCTGGAGCAATACAGCTCACCCAAGCGCAAAGCGCCATGCTGATTTTGCAGTTCAGTTGCCAGCTTTGGGCTCACTACGCAGATCATGCCAATACCCAGGTTAAAGGTCTGCCGCATCACTTCGTCGCTCACATTTCCACCTTTTTGAATGAGCTGAAACAGAGCGGGAATATTAGCTTTGGGCAGATCGATCTCGCCTTGTACACCCTCTGGAAGCACCCTGCTCAGGTTGCCGGCAATTCCTCCGCCGGTGATATGAGCCAAGGCTTTGAGGCCGGGATCCTGAAGATATGGACGCAACACAGGCAGGTAGCTTCTGTGCACGGCAAGCAGCTTTTCAGCCAGGGTGCCGGATAGCTCCTCTACATATGAATCCACCTTCAGCCCCATTTTTTCAAACAGGACTTTGCGGGCCAGAGAAAAGCCATTGGTATGTAGCCCGCTAGAGGGCAGGCCCATAAGCTGATCTCCCGATTCTACGCTGTTGCGCGGCAAGAGCTGATCTTCTTCGACCATGCCTATGATCGTGCCAGCCAGGTCAAAATCGTGCTCCTGGTAGAGTCCTGGCATTTCTGCCATTTCTCCACCGATCAGAGCGCAGGAATTTTCCCGGCAGGCTTTGACGAAGCCATCTATGATCTGTGAAATGATCTCCTGTTTCAGCTTTCCCACCCCTATGTAATCCAGGAAAAATTGGGGCAGAGCTCCTTGCACGAGAATATCGTTTACACAGTGATTCACCAGATCCTGGCCCACCGTGTCATATACTTGGGCGCGGATGGCAACGAGCAGTTTCGTGCCCACTCCATCTGTGCTGGAAACCAGGATGGGGTTTTCCCAGGCGGTTTTATCCACTCGGTACAATCCTCCAAAACTGCCCAATTCACTGAGGACATTGGCATTAAAGGTGGAACGTACCTTATCCTTGATCGCTTTTACAGCGTTTTCTCCGGCTTCGATATCTACTCCGGAAGACTTGTAATCCACCGGTTTCATTTTGTCATTTGGCATAATACCTCCTTGTAATAATCCCTCCCTTTGCGAGCCAGATCCAGCACGCTATTCACGCTAAACTTTGTCACATCGAGGCTGGTCATTAGCGGATTCAAGGCATTTGCTCCGGTGATACGACCGTTGTGGTATCTTGCACTTCGGCGCTGGGTACAGCGGTGGAATTTCCCATTTTTTGCAGCATCCCCATACCATATATAAGGGCTGCCAAAACCGCGATCATCCCAACGAGTTTAGGCCAGTTATAGCTTTTCTTGCGTCTTGTACGCCAGCGCTCTTCGATCTCTTCGTTGAGGTCGCTCATGCCTTGATTTCCTGTAAATATTTGGCAAATCGGGCTACGCCTTCGGTGATATTGTCCATGCTATTGGCATAGGAGAAACGCACAGTTCCGTCCTGTCCAAAAGCACCGCCTGCCACCAAAGCTACATGATGTTTTTCCAGCAGCAGATCGCAGAATTCATAGGCGTCTTTGATTCCGGCGTTGTTGTTTTGCAGATACCACTGGATATTCGGCATCACATAAAAAGCACCCTGCGGTTTTTTGCAGGTCAGATGAGGGATTTTCATCAGCGTATCAAAGATATAATCGCGACGCTGCCAAAATTCTTTGCGCATGGCCTCGATGGTGCCATCTTCTTCGTTCAAAGCGACTACACAGGCTTTTTGGGTAATGGAATTCACACAAGAAGTGTAATGCCCCTGCACCCGGCCTGCAGCGCTGATGATATGGCTGGGACCTGCAGCATAACCCAATCTCCATCCGGTCATGGCATAGGCTTTGGACACGCCGTTTATCACCACGGTACGTTCTTTGATTTCGGGTCCTAAAGAAGCGATGGAAATGTGCTCGACATCGTCATAGACCAAGCGTTCATAAATCTCGTCTGAAATCACCAGGATGTCGTTTTTCACACAAATCGCGGCAATCTCTTCCAGCTCTTTGCGGGAATATACAGAACCCGTGGGATTATTGGGAGAGTTCAGAATCAGAACTTTGGCACAAGGACTTTCTTTGATCACCTGAGCCAATACATCGGCTTCGATCTTGTAACCATTATCTTCCCGGGTAGGTACATATACGGATTCTGCGTTTGCCAGAAGAGCCTGGTAAGGATAGCTCACCCAATAGGGAGTAGCCATCAAGACCTGATCATTGACATCGCAGGCAGCGATCAACACATTCAGGATGGAGGCTTTGGCTCCCGGAGAAACCAAAATATCCTTGGGCGCATAGACCAGAGCGTTATCTCTTTGCAGTTTGTCGCAAATAGCTTTGCGCAATTCTATGATTCCTGGATTCGCCGTATAGCGAGTAAAATTTGCATCAATGGCCTCGTGTGCGGCCGTTTTGATATACTCCGGAGTATTGAAATCCGGCTCTCCCACACCGAAGTTTATCACATCGATGCCTTCGGCTCTCATCTGTGCCGCTTTGGCAGTCATGCTCAAAGTCGGTGAGGGTTTGATCAGCTTGGAACGATTTGACAGCTTTATAGCCACCTTAATTCTCCTATATGGTTTATTTTTTAGACATTAATAGAACGAGGATAGAGGTATTCACAATATCCTGCACAGAACATCCACGGGATAGATCGCAGATCGGAGCTGCCAGACCCTGAATGATGGGGCCGATAGCTTCGAATCCACCCAGACGCTGCACCAGCTTGTAGCCGATATTGGCAGCTTGTAAATCTGGGAAAACCAGAGTGTTGGCGCGCCCTGCCACTTTGCTTTGAGGTGCTTTGCTATGGGCAATGGATTCCACGATGGCAGCGTCCAATTGCAGCTCTCCATCATAGCTAAAATCTACTTTGCGAGCATCCAGGATGCCTTTGGCTTCACGTACTTTTTCCACCAGTTCGTGCTCGGCACTACCCAATGTGGAAAAAGACAGGAGCGCCACATAAGGTTCCTGGGAAAGAATCGAGCGGCAGCTATGCGCGGTGGAGGCGGCAATATCAGCCAATTGTTCGGCAGTGGGATTTGGCACCACGGCACAATCCGCAAAAAGATAGGTTTTATCTTCTGCTTTAGGGGGTACCATGATGAAGCAGGAAGATACGGTCTTGAGACCGGGCATCACACCCACCACGTGCAGGGCAGAGCGCAGTACATCCGCTGTGGTATTCGCTGCACCGGCCACCATGCCGCTGGCTTTGCCCTTTTTCACCATCATCGCCCCAAAATACAGGGGATTTTGCATGGTGGTCTGGGCATCGGCTTTGCTCAAGCCTTTTTCTTTGCGTCTTTCGTACAGAGCTTCGGCAAAAGAGTCCAGACCAGCGCTGGCAATAGGATCGATGATCTCGCATGCAGCCAGGTCATAATTCCACTTGGCAGCATCTGCTAAGACTTTGTCTGGATTGCCCAGAAGTATCACTTTTGCGATCTTCTGAGCGCAAATATTCGCGGCAGCTTCCAGAGTGCGCCGATCATTTGCTTCGGGGAGGACTATGGTACCACCGATAGCGATGGCCCGTTGTTTCAAAGTTTCTAATATGTGCATTTATTCTCCAGTTGTTTGATTTTCCACTACGATCAAGGCCAAATCTGCCATGCGGGTAAATTCATCCCGGATAGCAGCCAAGAGGGCATAACGGTTTTTCCTGAGCGCTTCATCGTCACAATTTACCAGTACTTTATCAAAGAAATTATCGATAATCTTGCCAAATTCTACCAATCTCTGCAAACCGCCGGCATAATCCCAGGAGGCCAGAGCCTCGGAAATTCTGCTGCTCAGCATTCCCAATGCCTTGTGCAAATCTCGTTCCGCATCGCTTTCAAAAAGCATGGGATCCAGCTTTACAAAAGATTTCTCTTGTTGGATGATATTTGCCACGCGCTTGAAGCCGATCACCAAACGGATAAAGTCATCCATCGATTTTAGCTTCTGCAAAGCGCGGGCCAGGGCAATGAGATCTGGCAAATGAGAGATATCCACGTGCATCACACTGGCCACCACGTCATAGCTCATCCCAAGTTCACCCAGCAGCCAACTGATCCGCTGCTTGAAAAAAGACTTCACTTTGGCAGCGGAATCTTCTTTCACCGCTACTTTTTCCTGAAGCAGGGCCAGAGCAAAATCGATCAAGGCGATCAGATCCAGGTTCCAGCCGCGATCTGCCAGGATTTGTACCACGCCTGCTGCGGCTCTGCGCAAGGCAAAGGGGTCTTGACTACCGGTGGGCATCAGCCCTACCGAAATGATTCCAGCCACAGTATCCAGTTTGTCCGCAATGGCGCAGATGGCTCCACCTTCGGTTTCAGGCAGATTGTCGTTGCTACCACGCGGCATATAATGTTCATAGATGCCTTGGGCAAGCTCTGGATCCTCACCATGGACCAGAGCATATTGCATGCCCATATAGCCTTGCAATTTGGTAAATTCCTTTTCACCCAACATTAAAGTCACCAGATCAGCTTTGCAGAGTTTTGCTATCCGCATGGCTTTTCTGCTTTGCGCTTCATCTTGCCCCAGCTCTTTTGAGATGTACTCACAAAGGCGGATGAGGCGCTCTGTTTTGTCTGCCAGGCTGCCCATCTGGGATTGGAAGACCACACTTTGTAGCTTGGGCAGATAGTCTTCCAGAGGAAGCTTGCTATCTTCGGAAAAGAACCACAGCGCATCTTCCAGACGTGCGGCTACCACTTTTTCGTTGCCGGCGCGGATGATGTCGTTGTACTGGGGATTCCCATTGGAAATAAAAACAAATTTATTGGCCAGCTTGTCCTGCTCATCATATACAGAAAAGCACTTTTGATTCTGGCTGATGGTGGAGCTGATAATCTGCTCCGGCAGAGTTAAATAGCGTGGGTCAAAATCTCCCACCACGGCCTCTGGATATTCCACCAAATTCGTCACGATGTCCAGGAGGCGATCGTCTTCTTTGATCCTGTAGGGCTGGCCGGCAAAAAGCTCTGCACATTGGCTCTGGATGAGTTCACGCCGTTCTGGCCCGCACACCATCACCTTAGCTGCTTTGAGGCGCGCTTCATAAACTTGGGGGCTTTCTATTAAGACCTGTTTGCCCAGACCCAGATAGCGATTGCCAAAGCTATAATTCCCGGCTTTGATGCCGAAGAAATCCAGCTCGATAGCGGTGCTGTCCCACAAGGCCAGAATCCAGCGGATGGGCCTGGAAAAGGCCAGGTCCCGGCTCTGCCAGATCATTTTCTTGGGCCAGGGAATCTGGGGAATACTCTGCAAAATCCAGTTCTTGAGGATGTCAATCGTGCTTTCTCCGGTCTGCAGAAAGCTGACAGCCAGGAATTCGCCTTTTTCAGTCTTTTGAATAAAGATATCTTCGGGGCTGCCTCCGCTTTTTTTCAGGAAACCTTTTCCTGCAGGGCTGAGCTCCCCATCCGGGGTATAGGCAATGCTTATCGAAGGGCCGGCTTTGCTGATCTGACTATCCTTTTGCCGCTCGGGCAGGCCTTCTGCCCAAATACTCAGGCGCCGGGGGGTAGAACCAATCTTGATCTGGCCGCAGCTCAAATCCTTTTCTTGCAGCATTTTCTCAAAAGATGTCTGCAAAGATCTGATCGCCGGCAGGATCACATTTTCCGGTAGTTCTTCTATGCCCAATTCAAATAAAAAAGCGTGCAAAATCTGTCCTTCGTCTATTGTCTAAAATTATAATTAACAGTTAACTGATTGATGAGGCCCAGATCTCCATAAGATGCAATAGCGTAATCTAAATCAAACTTGCCGGTTTTCCAGCCCAGACCCAGACTGCCACCACCCAGGTAACCCAAAAAGCTACCCATGTGATAATCCGGGGCATTGCTTTTGAAGCCGGCCCGCAGGGCAAGGCTGGGATACAAAGAATACTCTAGCCCCAGGCGCACCAACATTTTCTCGCTACCTGCTTTGCCAATATCCAGCACAGAAACCAAATCTTCACGCATTTGCATAGACAAGCCCACGCCAAAGGTGATCGGCAATCCTTCCTTGTACTTATCAGCGGTATAATATGAGCTTTGGAAACCGATATTGCGTACATTGAGTCCCACTTTGACCTTTTCATTGACCGTGTGATGCAATGCCCCCAAATCCACCATCACAGCCGTGGCATTGGCATCGTCTATGCTGTCAAAGATGAATTTCAGGCTACCGCCCAGGTCTAGCGCCGGACTGATATAGTGAGCTATAGAGCCTGAGGCTATCAGGCTTTGTGAGCCAAAGGTCTCTGCGGTTTCGATCAATTCTCCCGAGGGGCTCATTTCGGTGCGATCCATGCTCCCACTATTCCAATAGCGCAAACTGGCGCCAAAGGCGATAAAAATATCTTTGGGATACACGTAATCTATGCTACCTCCGCCACTACCGACAAAATGATCCATCGCTGTGGCTGCCAGGACGCTATTGGGCGCCCGCAAAATGGCAGCAGGGTTGAAGTTGAGCGAGCCGGCATTTCCAGCCAGACCGTTCACAGCTCCGCCCATGGCCATAGTTTTGGCGTTGTAAATCAGCTTCAGAGTATCAAAACCGGTATTACCGGAGTCTTCACTCTGGGCAAACAGAGCTACGAGGCTACTTAGCAGCAGCAGCGTTAATAATATCTTGCATTGTTTGAACATGTTCAAATAACTCCCGATCTGAGTTTGATCCGAGCAATTTCGCCCGATTTTTGTCCTGTCTCAGGTGTTCCGACAGGCTGCGGAGGATACGCATGTATTCCTGATTCGAATTTTGCGGCACTGCGATCATAAAGACCAGATTTACCGGCTCATTATCCACTGATCCAAAATCCAAGGCTTCTTTCAGCATGCAAACCGCTATCCTCAGACAATTTACCGTAAGATCGCGGGCATGAGGAATGGCTATCCCACGTCCTATACCGGTGCTCATGATCTCTTCACGACCTTTCACAGCGGCCAGATATCGATCCGGAAAGCTCAGGCATCCGCTATCTGACAGCAGTTCTGCCATATAGTCCAGACATTCGCCTTTACTTTTAAAAGCATCCACGATGCGTACTAATTCTAATTTAAAGAGCGCGTTCATCTTCTATCCACATATCTTATAGTAAAGAGGCATTATTTTAGACCCTGCCATATAGTCAATCAAATTCTCCTCGGCAGAGTCAAAGTAAATTTTGAGCCCTGATTTAGTTTGCTTTCCACCTGGATCTCAGCGCCCAGAAGTTTGGCGAAGCTATCCACCAGGATCAGGCCCAGTCCACTCCCGCTTTCATTGGCCGTACCATATTGTCTGACCTCGTTATCGATCCTGAATATTCTTTGCAATTGCCGGCGTGAGATGCCTATTCCACTATCTATCACGCTGATCCAGACCTGAGAGCCATCGCTTTCAAGCCGCACGATAATCTTGTTTTGGGGATGGGAATATTTCAGCGCATTTGAGATCAGATTTCTAAAGATCGAGGAAAGCATCCGCATATCGGTTTCTACCATACAATCCTCTTTATGCTCAAAGACAATCTCTATGCCCTTTTGTATGGAGGACTTGCGGTAATGCTCTATAGCATAGCTTATGGTCTTGGTCAGGGAGACTATTTCTTTCTGAGTCTTCATCTGCCCCACTTGCAGCTTTGCCCAGTCCAGCAGGTTCTCCAAAAGCGTAAAGATCCCACGGGCAGCACTGTTTACCTGTAAAAAAGCGTCTTCGATCTCAGCCCGGCCAAAACTATCGTAATTTTCCGCTACAAATTCTGAAAGAGAGATGATGGCATAAACCGGATTCTGCAGATCGTGCGCCATCAACGAGAAAAACCGGTCTTTGGTGGCATTGAGATCGGCAAGATTTTCTGCGGCTTGCTTCAGATCATCTTCTGCACTGCGCCGGGCCGAAACATCGATGATGAAGCCATCCAAAGAAGTAGGCTCGTGATTGCTGTCATAAACCGCATTGCCTTTTTCCCAGACCCATTTTATCTTTCCGTTTTTGCCCACAATCCGGTACTCCAATTGATACTGAGTGCGCTTCTTGACCGCATCATCTATAGCCTTGCGAACCAGATGCCGATCTTCCTTTAAAATCAAATCATTGTAGCTCAGCGCAGTATTATCGATCAAATCATCCGCATAGTAGCCGGTCAAATCTGCACAGCCTTCTGAGACAAAAATCATCGACCACTCGGGATCGTTTTTACACCGGTAAGCCATCCCCGGAAGATTGTGCATGAGGTTCGGCAGAAGTTCCGGACCAATCCCTTTGAGCACGGTTTTATCCGGCTTCAGAAGAGGGTTTTCATGAGTTTCGCTTTTAAATTCTTCCATAGTATTCATCAGTGACAGACCCGCTAAAAGTGTCAAGCTAGAATTTTTTGTTGACACAGACTTTGTGATAGAGACTACTTAAATATGCTAATCATATCAGGGCTCTCACCGAGAATTGTAAGGCCTTACGTACGCTCGGATCACGCCTTGCTTGTGGACGTGCTTCTAAGATGTTTTCGACTCGAGCTGACTCAGGACTTCGAGTCAACTCGAGTCGAAAGCGAATCAAAAGCAGATTGAAGGCACAAGCGTCTTGGGGCCGGGGTTGCAAACAGGCCAGGCTTTGTCCCAGGGTCCGATGCTTTCATTTGGGAGACAAAGCTTGGCCTGCGCTGTGGTCGCTACGGCGAGCAAGCCTAGGGGGACGAGCCTGCTATTTCAAGATCACAAACTTGCCGCTTTGCTTGCCTTGGTCTGTGCTAATCCGATAAAAGTAGCAAGCACTGCCCAGCTTTGAGGTATCCAGGGTCAGCGCTTCTCCATCCAGATATTTTTCTTCTAACAATTGGCCTTTGAGATTAAAGATTTGCACGCTGCCTCTGAGCTTCCCTGCGCTTTTGAGTTTAAGGTTTTCGCCCGCAGGCAAAGGATTGGGATAGACCGACACTCTTGCTGCTACCACCAGATTATCTTCCACACTGGTAGGAACAATGTCCAATTTCATGTCCGTGGGCATCATGCCAACTGTGTAGGCTTTAATGAGAGTAAGATCAGGATTCAAAAGGGAAACCTGAGCATTTGATCCCCATTCCGGAGTCAGAATCGCGATCATATCTCCATTGCCGGTAAGTTCGGATGCGCCAAAAGGGAGTGAGTTATCGCCTCCATTGAGAATCGTAAAATCAAGAGCGTGATAGCGATACATTTGATTTCCCCCGCTATCTGCCACCCAGGCAATATCATGGGCATCGATCCAAATATTTCCGGGTGTACCGCCCAGCTCGATAGTCTGAATCAGGCTATCATCCTGGGTGTCGAAGATCGATATTTTGCCCCCCAAATCCGCCCAATTGCCGGTGCAAGAAACATGCAAATAGCCTTCATGCCAGCGCAGATATTGGGGATTCAACCCCACTTCCAGGGTATTGATCACAGAAAAGGACGGAAGATCTATCACCGAAACTGAGCTACCGGCATAGTTTTGGGCATAATTCCCGGCATTGCTGACATAAAGTTTGTTCCCCACCACGCACAGAGCTTCGGGAGCCACACCTACTTGCATACTGGCCAGCACCTGCCCGCTGGCGGCGTCCATTTTGTAAACCCGGGATGTAAACAGGCCGGTAATATAAAGACTACCTTCATGCAGGACCGCATCCCAGGGATTGCTACCCACTGCTACCAGATGATTTGCCACAGTGCTGCCGCTCAGCTTGTCTATCTTTTGGATAGAATTGTCACCGGAATTGACAGTGTAAAGATAGTTCTCGCCCACCACGATTCTATTGGGGACATTACCCAGGATGCTGAAGGTATTTTGCACCTGCTCGCTGACCGTATCCAAACGGCTCAGGGTGCGGGATTGTGAGTTTACCACGTAAATGAGATCTGCTCCCAGTAGGCTGAGAGCCATGAGCATCAGTAGTAAAAGCGTTGCTTTGTTTTTCATTGTTGTTCACCTCTTTTTTGAGTTCGTGACTTGAGATGAACGTTTTATAAGAATATTCCCATTGCTCCGGGGAAATTCCCATACTTGCTGGCAGGTTTCCTGGCTCACAGCGGTTTGCTCATCTAAGAGCTTTGAGGCGCCTTCCCATCATCTAAGACAGTGACTCCTCAAACCTTTTTGCTGCATACAGTGGCGGAGGCCGCTTCGTTTAACGAATTCCCTATTACCTATACTCGCACCATCAAGTCACAGAGGTCATAATTTCTGGAATGGGGATATAGTCAAGGAATGGTTTTGGGGGTGCTTGGTGTGGGAGTTCTGGGTGCAGGGGTGCGGGAGTTCTGGGTGTGGGAATTTTCGGCGGAAACGAAAAATGGAGCCCCCCGCTTTGGAGAGCTCCATATTGCATTGGTTTATTATGTTTTACTTGGTCATTACCATCTTCTTGGTGGATGTGTATTTACCGTTTGACATACGATAGAAATACACGCCAGTGGCTGCTGGATGGCCATTGGTATCGCGACCATCCCATTTGACCTGATAGTAACCAGGCTGGTTATGATTTGTTTTGAAGTTTCGCACTAGCTGACCTTTTACGTTGTAAATCTCGAGCTGTACTTCCCCGGCTTCTCTCACGCTGTAGCGCAGATTTGTAGCAGGGTTGAAGGGATTCGGGAAAGCGGAGAAGAGCTTGGTTTCCACAGGTACACCGGGAAGCTCATTTTCGCCCTCAGCAGAAGTGCTGACCATCAGCGGACCATGGTATTTACTCTCACCGGAAAGGCTACGATCTTCCAGCCAATAATAATAGCGGGCATTACGATAGACCTCAGTATCGGTGTACTGATAGCTTACCTGGGTTCCATTCACACTGCCTTCATCGATCAATATACCATTGATCATGATCGCAGTGGAGAGTTCTTTTACTTCACTACGCAGGACGTTGTATCCGGCATGATTGGTTTCGGATTCGGTAGTCCAGGCGATGTTCACATGCAGGTCTGCAGTGAGCACAGCGGTGAAGCTGGAAAGCTCTACTGGCAGGGTATCGTCAAGATATTTGGGGAAGATAACCTTCAGCGTATAAGGTCCCTTGGCAGCAGGTACGGTGAAGTAGGCAATAGCATTAGTCCAATCTCCAGGATTGCTGAGCATTATGATGTCTCCAGCGCCAAGCTGATATGCCAATACCTGAGGAATGAATCCCAAGCCGTGAATAAAGCTAAGCCCTACTCCGGCCAGGTTGCTACCATCAATGGTGAACACCAGTCTTTCACTGGTCAATGGATCTGCGGTAACACCACAGGATGTAGAAACCTGGATCACCGGATTACCGCTCAAGTTTGCAAAAGCTACTTCAGGGCTAATCTGTGCTTCGCCTACCGTTATTGCGGGAATGGTAACTGAGGCTGTGGGACTCGTGGCGATAACCTGTGCTATCTGTGTATTGGGCAGCAGAATGCGGATATCGTCAAGATAGATTGACCACCTGTTTGCAGGGCTGTAGCCATGGAAACCAAGATAGAACGTTCCATCAACACTGGGTGTGAATGGAATAGTGTAAGTGGTTTCATAACTGGTGTTGGTGAAATCAACGTGGTCAGCAATAACTTCTGTCATGGCCGACGGGTTTTGAGCATTGCCAAAGGCTACTTTCATCATTTCGGGATTGGTAGCACTATAGCAACGGTATTTATAGCTAACGATATAATCGATTCCGGCCTCAAGGATAATGGGAGGACTGATCAGCCAGTCATCCATAGCCATTGAACCGTTGTATCTGATCTTGGCAACATTGCTGCCGCCATCGGCCACAAATTCCCAAGTGTAGGCATCGTCATTAAGGTTGTGAATCGCCCAGCCTGGCATAAAAGCAGGAACATCCCAAGTTTGAATATGTGGGATATTTGCTATAGTGGCATCGAAACCGGTGCCGGTAAGAGCAACAGATTGAGTGGCTTTGGCTCCGGAACGCTGTGATTTCTTTGAGGAAGCCGTATTGTCAACGATCTGAATGCTGGCACTCTTTAGGCCCAAAGAACCAGGGTTGAAGGTAACGATAATCTCGGTTGTGGCATTATTTTCCAGAGAGATATCTGCAGCAATCGGGCTCAGGATAAACTGAGCATAGTCATCCCCGATGATGCTAATATCGTCCCTGTCTATGAAGAGCGTCCCTCCACCAGTATTGGTGATTGTGAAGGTTTTTTGAATCTCGGTATCCACCTGAACACTTGAGTAGTCCCATTCAGTGGGATTGATGCTGAATATAGGATCGGTCGGCAAGGGAGTTGCGCTGAGATTGAGCTTGAACTCAACCGACTGGGGAGTGGGCCAGGAAGAAATGATCAGGAAGTATGATCCTGCCGGCAATTCAACGCCAGCCAGGTTTGCCACAGTTCCTGAAGTGGAGGTAGCCGTAGCCAATACGGGAGCCGGGGTTTCAGGATCGGGGCAAGTATTTACTACTGCCATTCCTATCCAAGTGCCGGTAAGAGCAGTTAGCGTGCCTTCCAGGGTACTTGGAACATCCAGCATAAACTGCAGTACCATGTCGTCCCCACCCAGATAATTAAAAGCGGGAGTGACCCAGTTGCTTTCATAATCGTCTCCATATAGAGCAGTGTCGTCGATAAAGTCGACCAGAGGCAAGGTTACTGGATATGGATTGTTACAGTCAGTGCCCGCTGGGGGTACCCAACCTGTGCCAGCGATCACTATAGAGTGAGTAGCTTTAGCTTGGTCATCAGTAATTGTGAGCACTACTTCGTAGTCAGCAGCAGCGATAGGAGTGAATTCCACATCAAAGGTGAAGCTTTGTCCCCCTTCCAGTGGATTAACATAGCTATTGTTGGCTATTTCAAAATAATCCGTATCGCCAGACGTTTTGACTATGGACTGAATTCCAAGGCTTCCACCAGCAGCATTTGCAACGGTAAAAGTTTTTACGACCGTGGCATTCACATCAACATCATTAAAGTCCCAAGCTGTGGGAGAGATGCTGAAAACGGGGTTTACTGGCAGAGTTTCTGAAGTGATGTTTGCAGCCCAGCCGTCGCGTACACCTGAATAATCAGAAGTAAATACAAAGGTCAAAGACCCGGATAAATTGGCAGTATAGCTTGGGGGCAAACTGGTTCCGCTATATGTTCCGATCAGGGTACCGGTGGCATCTACGCCATCGTAAATGTATAGTTTATCGTAGTTTGCTTCGGTGTTGAAGGCAGAGAACTCAACGATACAACGATACCCTGCAGGAGGATTGAAAGTATAGCTGAGATTTTCACTGCTGCCATATTGTCCGTTTAAGCCGCCGGAATCGTAGAAATTCCACAATTCTTCTGCAGCCAACGTAGTGGAGCCATTGCTCATGTTCACAAAAGGAGCAGCACCAGAACCACTCAGCGCTACATCGTAATCCGTGCCATTGTAGCGTAAACGCAGAGTGGCACTATAATCACCAATCGCCGGAGCTGTGAAGCGTACGGGGATGTTCAGAGGTTCGGTAGCAGTCAGCTCAGCAGGTAAATACTGGTCGTCAAACTCAAATTCTGCTGCGTCAGCACCGATGAGCTCAATATCGGCTGTGCTCAGGCTTATTGTGCCTTGCCCCTGGTTAGAAACAGTCACATTCTGCCAGTCAGATGTATTGCCTATAACTGCATTGGGAAAACTAAGGCTGCTGGGAGAATAGGCGAATACGGGGTTAGGAGGCAGTTCACCAAATTGCATTCTGATATTGGCAATACCGGCAACGAGCGTACCCGTGCCAGGTAAAGCAGGATCATAAGCAGAGCTATCTCTCTGCACTCGCAAGCCTCTGTTTGCAGTAAAGCCAGTACCCACGAACTTCGCATAATTGCCGGCATTCAAGGGAGTGGTCTCATTAACTGCTATCACGAGATTATTGGTATTATGATAGACAAAAGGTGTATCCAGGATGATTTCAACCCAGCCTGGATTGTTTGCCAGTATGTTAACTTCACCATCAAATACTGGGGTCAAATTCTCAAAGGGGACCCAATCTGAAGTGCTGGCAAAGGCAGACTTATCCGTATGCCCCATGTAAACAGACCAGTCTTTTATGTTGGTTCCGGCAACTGTGCCACCCCAATAGTAATACAGCCTTTCTATCTGCTGTCCGGGGAGATCAATCTCACTTTGCAGGTACACAGTCTGTGAATAGTTATAGTTAAAATAAGGATTAATAGGCAGGTTCAGATTTTCTACCGCGTCATCTCCAATCACGACAAGACCTTCGGGAATCGTGGTGAAGCTCCACACAGGGCAATCTTCAGCCATGCCAATATCATTTATCGGCACTACTTTCCAGAAGTACTCTTCATTTCTGTTTAAGCCTGTAACATTGTAAAAGGGTTCTGGGTGATTTCCAACAAAAGCGGGAGGATCGCTGGGGCCAAAATATACATCATAACTGTTGGGGCTTCCTTGGTCTGAGGTCCAAGTAAGCTTCGGGTTCAATCCAACCATAGTGGCCTGATGTGCTGGAAATGGATTTATGGCCGAAGTGGGAGGAGTGGTTACGGGGCTTATCAACATGATGTTAGGACGGTTGTAGGAAGTGCTGAGGTTAACGGTGCTGTCATAAGGAATCGTGTCCGACTGCCTAAGTAAAGTGCGATAATTTGAAGAAGTGCTGGTGTAACGCATTTCAGGATAAGGTGAAGAGAATGTTACTCCGTCACTTTCCGTCAAAACCATCAAATTATCCGTACCGTTATAGCTAAAATCAGTTATATCGAATTCAAACCAGCCAATAGGGCTCATACGATGAGTTGCATCGTAAACAAGGGTTGCATCTGCTGTCAAGGATGCCCAGTTAGCAGCAGTTTGGGTAGCGGCATCGGTATGCTTCAGGTATATTTTGAGAGGTATATCAGTAGTTGTATTCGCAATATTGACATACCATGCTAAATGTGCAATCGTTGTGGCCTCTCCTATTTCGGATTGCAAATAGATCGCTGCGGAACGGTTGTGCTTGTAGTATGAACTGAACGGATACCTCTGGGTACTCGTGCCGGTTCCTATCGTTACGTCGGCAAAAACAAATGCTACCAACAGCAACGTTAGTGATATTAATATAAATTTCTTCATAATTCATTCTCCTAAATTTGAAGTGTAAGATTGAAGATATGGCTGTAGCACAGGCTGCAGCCGGTTTAAAGATTGAAAATAATGAAACAGGGGGTTTCCATTCTGATATAGAGTGGAGGTTAGATTTGCGAAAGTTGAGATAAGAGGATGGGATAAAGCCTTGTCCAAAGAGGAACAAGATCCGTTTAAGTAATGAAAATCCATAGGTTTGTGGAAAAATACGGACACTATCTGAGCCAACTTGCCTCAAGTCCGGTCCAGGACTCTCTAAAGCTTTGTCTTGATAGTCTCTTAGGACTTGGTCTTGGGTAAATATAGAACCCCACGTATTTCTCCTCCATTAAAAATTAAAGCTGCTGCCTAAAGCTGCATTTTTGCCTTCAATTACAAAGGCAATCCAGCTCTATAGCGCTGCTTATTTACATTATCTTGAGCCTGTTAAGCTTATAGTTATGCGCTACATCAGACTCATTTGTGTAGTATATAAAATCACAAAATGCTGTCAAGGAAAATAAGTCAAGATTGTTCTTAGTTCGATGCGTTTTCGTCCTGCCTCTCCAGCTATCTATTTACGAACCCAAACAAAAATGGAGCCCCCACTTGGGAGCTCCTTTTGCATTGTTAGATTGTATTTTACTTGGCCAATACCATCTTCTTGGTGGAAGTGTATTTGCCGCTAATCATGCGGTAAAAGTACACACCGGTACCGGCCAGACTGCCATTGCTATCGCGACCATCCCAGTTTACCTGGTAGTAGCCAGCTTGATTATGATTGTTATTGAAGCTCTTTAGGAGTTGACCCTTCACGTTGTACACTTCGATGCTTACATCTCCCGCTTCCTTCATGCTGTAACGCAAATTGGTAGAGGGATTGAAGGGATTCGGGAAGGCGGAGAAGAGCTTTGTTTCCACAGGGATAGCGGGAATCTCAGGCTCATCACCCTGGGCAGAAATGGTGACCATCAATGGGCCATGGTATTTGCTTTCTCCGGTAAGGCTACGATCTTCCAGCCAATAATAATAACGGGCATTACGGTAAACCTCAGCATCGGCATATTGATAGCTGATCTGAGTTCCATTCACACTACCTGCATCGATCAAAGCATTATTGATCATCATCGCGGTGGAAAGCTCTTTTACTTCGCTACGCAGGACGTTGTATCCGGCATGATTGGTTTCAGATTCGGCAGTCCAGGCGATGTTCACATACAGATCGGAAGTAAGGACAGCGGTGAAGCTACTGAGTTCCACAGGGAGGGTCTCGTTGTTGTTATCATTGACGATCACCAGTATCTCGCCATCAGGATCGAAATCGACGTCTGAGAAGGTGAAGCCATTCGCTGTGGCGGGAATGGGATTGTCGGCAGCATAGATTGTTGATCCCACTTGGATCCAGCAATACCAATCCGATTGCCAGCCTGGATTCATCACAACTACGTCATGAGTTCCGGTGGACGTAGTGGTATAGATCAAAGCCGGATTGCCTGTATCAGGTCCTTGCAGACCATCCGGAATTTCTCCACCCACAACTGATTCGGGACCGGGAACGAAGATGACCAGAGATTCATCTCCCACAGCCACAAAGTCGTCAACCATAAGCATAGCCTTTCCGTTTGATACGCACTGAATCGCAATATAAGTATTGGTGTTGGCGCAGTCAGCAGGTAACTCATATTCAAACAGTGTCCAATTTGTACCGACAGTCTGTATTTGAGTTGGGTCCAGATTGTTTCCGCCAAAGTCACTGTAGCTGTTGCCGTTGGTAGAATAGAGCACATTAAAGCTCTCAGGACTATAGTCTGCCTCCAAGGATTTGGCGAAGAAGCTAATCCTGGGATTTGCGGCAAAGCTTAACTGTGGGGAAATTAACCAGTCGTTGTTCTGCGCACCTTGTGCTGAGGCACAGCCAAGGTATTTATCTCCACTATGTGCCAACCAATTCGTTCCCGTCTCGTAAGGATAACCATTGCCATCCAAGCCAATAAAAGCTCCGGTATATGTAGGAATCATTTCCTGGCCTGCGCCAGCGAACAGGCTTCGCGTAGCAGTATTGTCTGCGTCATACAGGGTCCAAGGATCGAGCTCTGGGGAAAGGTGTGTATATGTTTCAAAGTAGTCTTCAAACACGCCTACATTGCCAAATCCCCGCAAGGCTATAGCATAGGACATTTTGGGCTGGTTTCTCTTCATGTCATCCACAAAGCTCATGGTGGCCGTCTTTTCTCCGCTTTGCCCAGTGGGGTGGAATTTCACCTTCCAGGAGGCGGAAACATCCGCGCCAAGGATGATGGGATACTGGTTATTGTCATCAATGATGCTGAAGTTGTCAGGATCAGAGATGACGGGAGGCGCTGCTATAGTGATGTTGCCAGTCCCAGTATTCGTTGCACTGAAGCTACGCGGGGGGCAGCTCTCTGCGTCAAGAAATGCCAGGCCATAATCATAAGATGATGCGGATAGGCTCATTTCGGGATCGGGAACAAAAACCGCAATGTCGTCCACATACCAAGCACTGGTATCAGTGCTGTTTCCGTCATAAAGCCAGGCCAACTGGAAAGTCGTATTGATCATACTTAAGTCCACTGTCTGGGTGGTGGAGTCCACATCGCCCGTATGATCACCTGTAGACCACAGGGTGTTCCAAGTGCTCCCGCTATCTATCGAATACTGAACCGCGTAAGTTGTGGGTGCGTAATAGCGTATATTGTGTTTGAAGCTGAGCATAAGGTCTGCTGTGGAGCCTCCGTCCAAGGGTGGCGTAATCAATCTGAACTGGCCTGTTTCTTGGGGAAGGTAGTTAAACTTCAGTTCTGGAGAGGTTCCTCCCGCAGCATTTGATCTCTGTACGCTCCATTTGTCCGAGGGGCCTGTCTGCGTCCATCCGGCAGGTAGAGAACCAGTTGCCACGCCGGTGAAATCCATCGACCAGGGGAAGGTAGCATTTACCAATACATCATCGAGCACATTGGCATAGGCCCAGTCATCATAGCCTTCAAAAGCAATCTGATAGGTGGAACTCGGATTTGGTAATGCTATATCCGAAACCTTAGTCCAATGGGAAATGTCTTCTGTATAGGGGCTACCGATCTGGATCCAGGGGTCCTGCGGGCTGGTGCGGTAATAGAGGGTAAGAGTGTTTTGACTTAAGTCGCCAATTAATGATATAAATAACTCCTGTCCATACCAGAAAGATAAGTTAGGATTGGATAAAGTGCTGAGGTCCAGCATGGGAGAGATCAATTTGGTAACTGGTTGACCGGGGCCTGCTGTGTAGCGAGCGTTCAGGATGCCGCCATGCGCGGTTGTAATTGAAGCACCTGAATCTACATTTGAGCCAGTAGCCCAGTCCCAGGATTTCCTGCCTACCAGGTATTCCTGAGTCCAGCCCACACGGGAGCTTGAATCATCCTCAAAGGATTCGCTCCAGGGGAAGGACGCGATCGGAGCCATCATAGTCAGGGCAGTGGCGGTCTCGCCTAAGGAATAGTTCGTAGGATCATTCACAGACCAAATTTTGTAATAATAGTTAGTGATTGGGTCCCTGCCAGTGTGATTATAGCTGGTAGCGTTGCTATTGGCAAGCAGGACTGTCCCGCCGCCAGCAATGATGCTGCCTGCAGTGTATGATCCAGAAGGCGTGCCGAAGGTGTCGGTGCTGTTCCAGGCAAGCATTACATTATCGTTATCAACGTTTTGTGCCCAGTCCAGATTGATCTGGCTATGGCTATACGGACTTGCCGTGAAATCTACGGGGTTGGAAACACCGATAAATGGGGTAATTGTCAGTTGAGCGCGTGGTTTGCCGTAGCGCGTGATGCCTGTATCTGTATTTTCCACAGAATAGAATTCGGATGCGATATATCTCCTCTGTCCCCACACATTATTATACAACCAGGTTTGCCCATTGGAGGCCCAAGCAGCATTCGGTCCCCAAGTGATGTCAACCAGGAGGTTGCTGCTGCCATCCCAGGTGAAGTTCGTATCAAAGGGTATGGTTCGCCAACCGATAGCCCCAGGGGTGAAAGTATGAGCAGCTTTTACTGTGGTTAACGGTGTGTAATTATGCGATGAAGCGTCCACCGCAGTGGTGTGTGCCAGTTTCACTCTGTAATCTACCAGATTACCTGTAGCCACCTCTAAAACATCCCAGGCAAGAGCAGAGATGTCTCCTCTAAATCCATCGGCAAATTCGCCGGCGGCAATGATCTCAGCTGCCGTATAGACAAATTGAATGCGCCGGGCCGGCCAATCGTAGTTTGTGGGACCAGCCCCATCAGAACCACTTTCAAAATCTTGGGTTCCAAGAGTTACCACTGTTTGTGCCCAGGCACTAGAGAACAATGCCATGATTAGCATGGCCAGAACTAAGACTATAGTCTTTTGTCTCATAAGGGTCTCCTATATGTTATTATTTATTTGTTGATGTTTTGTCGCTACTGTTTCCACAGGAATTTGGAATAAAGCCTTGTCTAAAGAGGGAACAGATCCGCTTAAACAACGGCAGTTCAAAAGCTTGGGGAAGATTGCTGGCACTATTATAGATAAAGCTACATCAAGCCCAGCCCGGGACTCTTTGAAGTCTTGTTCTGATAGTATCTTATGGGCCTGTCTTGGGCTACAATAGAACTCCAAACCTTTTTGTCTCCTTATTAAAGAATAAACTCCATTTTAAAAGCACATGATCCAAATCACGGCGCATTAACATAAAAACATATAATCTTGTCAATGAAATTAAGTTATAATTATTCTTTTGCTCATGCTAAACTACTGCCATGCCTGGCTGGCTTGATCATAGTCAGAACAAGAGTTCTATCAATAAAAGAATGTCGGCGAGCTAAGGTAAGAATTGCAGAGCTTCTCGGTGCAGGAGTTCTTTGTGCTGGGAAGCTGCAGCTCATTTTGGTGGATATAGCTCTTCCATCCCATGACTTATAGCAGCCTCCCCGGATAGCTTGCCGTAGAGTTGGCGTGGAGATAAGAGGATTTATTCCTACTATCTCCACGTCAACTCTACGACAACAAATGGGGTAGGACAGTCTTGCTAAAGGCGTATCAAATCCTATCATCCCGGGGCTACAAGCCTGAAACCCGGAATTTTTTGGCCGGAGATAGATAGCACGAAGCGCAGATAGTTAGATGTTCACAAACTACCGCAAAACACAGACTTGGAATCTGCAGCAACATTTGAGACTTGACACCGCTACTTGTGGAACAAAATATGCATCGTGTATCTGAGACACAGACTAAAACTAAGCGGGAGACCAGATGAAACAGCGTTATTTTGTCCTAATTTGCCTTGTGGCCTTTTCGATCCTGGGAGCAGATGCTTCAGAGGGAGCGCGACTTTCGCGTAAATACCGTAATCTATCCCCTATGGGATTCAGTCAGAGCGCACGCGCGGATAGCGCCACCGGTTTTGACGTCCAGAAATACACGATTACTCTCAGCATCTCGCAGGATCCCAGTATGATCTCTGGCAATGTCTTGGCAGAAGTAGTGGCCGAAGAGGCTCTGCCCACCATTACTTATAATCTAATCGGTCTCTCAGTCTCCCAAGTGCTGGTAAATGGGCAAGCGGCCAGTTTCACCCATCAGAATGGCTTAGTGCAGATCCAGGTGAATAAAGCGGCTGGCGAGAGCTTTAGCACTCAGGTCTTTTACAGCGGCAGTCCGCAGCTTTCCGGCGACAGCTACAATGTGGGCATGTACATCCGCCCCAATAGCATCTTTACCGTCTCAGATCCCGATGCGGGCAGATATTGGTGGCCCTGCTATGACCACCCTTGGGATAAGGCCATAGTGGATCTGATCATCACCCTGCGTTCGGACTGGAAGGTGGCGGCCAATGGCCTGAGAGAAAGCATTGTGGATCATGGCGATGGTACTGCTACCACCACCTGGAGAGGCTACCACCCGATGACTACATATCTGGTCTGCATCACTGCTGGAAATTACATGGAAATTCCGCAGACGGCAATGCAGGGAGAGCTGCCCATCCTGAATTTTGTAAGCCCCAATCAATATAATAACGCTTTAAACGACTTTGCCTCTATGCCTGCTATGATAGACTATTACTCTTATCTTTTCGGGGATTATCCCTTTGAAAAATATGGTAATGCCACGGTGAATATGAGCACTTTTGGGGCTATGGAACATCAGACTATGACCACACTGGGAAATTACATCATCACCGGCGATGGCTCTCAGGAACTTGTGATCGCCCATGAACTTGCCCATCAGTGGTTTGGCAATGCGGTGAGTTTCCTGGATTTCCCCGATGTGTGGCTCTCGGAAGGCTTCGCCACCTATAGCGAACAGCTCTGGGTGGACAAAACTCAAGGCTGGCAGGCCGCCTGCGATTACGTGCTCTCCAGCTATCAAAACTATTATCTGAACTGGGAAAATGTGGCCAATCCCGCTACTATTTACGATCCTGATTTCAATCACTATTTCTATCCTCCCTCTTATGAGAAAGCGGCCAGTGTGCTGCATATGCTGCGTTTGAAACTGGGTGATGATCAATTCTTCCAGGTACTACAGCAGTATTTCCAGACTTACAAACATGGTAATGCGATCACCCCGGAATTTCAGGCTGTGGCCGAAACTGTGAGCGGACTGGATTTGGGACAGTTCTTTGCGCAATGGATCTATGGCAAGGGCATCCCCACTGTGGATTATTCTATCTGGCATCATCCTGCTACGAATCAACTTAAGGTGCACGCGCAGAGCTTTTCTCCCAGCTCCACCCTCTTTGATCTGGAGCTTCCCTTTTTGATCTCGCAGGCTGCGGGCAGTGATTCGCTCCTGGTACGTGCTACCAGCACAGGATATGACAATCTCTATGACAATATCGCTGTGCCAACCGCACACAGTGCGAACCACAACAATTGGACTCTCCTGCGCGGACTGAACGAATCCCGCCCCAGTCTAAGCTCCTGTCTGGCCAGCTCCTCTGCTGTGGTCCTGATCTGGGACGCAGATCCTCTGGCTGCGGCTTATCAAATCCTGCGCAGAGCTCAGGGCAATGAAGACTGGCAAGTGCTCTCAGAGCTGGCGAGTCCTGCCAACGAATATATCGACAATGATTTGAGCAATGGCCAGACTTACGAATACTGCATCAAAGCCATTGACGCACAAGGTTTTGTTAGCATGGGCTCTGATATAAAAACTGCCACACCGGTGGCCTTCAGCTTCGCAAATTCCCTATTGGTAGTAGATGAAACCAGGAACGGTAATGGTGCAGCAATCTCGCCGGATGACGCCATGGTGGATGCTTTTTATGCCGCTGCTCTGGAGCCTCTGGTCTATAACCAGTGGGATGTGAGCAGCCAGGGAATGCCGGATCTGGAGACTCTGGGTGCCTATAAAGTGGTGCTTTGGCACGATGATGACTTTTCCATGAACGAGATTCACGCTGCGGAAAATACGCTCAGCGGTTATTTGCTAGGCGGAGGACAATTACTGATCTCAGGCTGGAAGACCGTGAGCGCCCTCAGCGCTGCCTTCTTTGGCCGCTTTGCCTCTGGCATGACCAGCTATTATGACAACTCTCCCACTTTGATCAGCGCAGAGAGCGAAAGCTATGCCCAGCTAGCGGTTGACGTGGATAAAACAGCTACGGTCTGGAACGGCATGCTCCCTTATCTCAACAGTTTTGAAGGGGATTTTGAGAGCATTTATACAGGCACAGTAGCCCCTGGCAGCAATGCCGAAAACCGCAGTCTGGCCTTTCGGAAGGATAATCTGACTTTTCTGGGTTTCCCCTTGTACTTTATGCAAGCTGAAGGTGTACGGGATTTCTTGCAAGCCATGATCCCCGAGCTGACTACCGTGAGTACTGCGGATCAAATCGCCCCTGTCAGCACGCTGCACTTGACCAGCTACCCCAATCCCTTCAACCCCAGTACTACCATTAGTTTTTCACTGCCAGCCCCGGGCAAAATCAGCCTGGAGCTCTACAATCTGAAAGGACAAAAGGTGCAAGAGCTGAGCGCAGGAGAGTATAAAGCCGGCAAACACCAGATCAGTTTTAGCGCAGATGAGCTGCCCAGCGGAGTATATATCCTGAGCCTTCAGGCCGAAGGGAAAAGGCTGAACCGACGTCTCACTCTGATGAAGTAAGACAGCTTAGCGGCAAAACTTTGCCTGGTTCAAGAGCCCTGAGAGTACTATCTTATAGAGGGTGGCACTTTCTGCTTGACGCCATCCTCTGGATAAATATTATGGAAGCAAAACTTAAGTTAATTGACAAGGTGGATAAATTGAAAAAGATAATATTACTACTGATCGCGTTGGCACTGGGTGCTGGACTTTTTGCCCAGGAGGGGCTCTTTAACCTCTCTTATGGCATGAGCTTGGAAGAAGCTGATACGATCCTGGGCGCAGCCGGATTTCATGCTGAAGGCAGCCAGAAAGATGCCGTGAAATACTATAGCGATATCAATGAATTCGTCGCTGCGATTCTGGTCTTTCTGGAGCCTAATACCCAGCGCGTAGCAGGCTGGTTCATCAAATACAACCCTACAAATGGGGAAGATAACGACCATTTGGTGATCGACCGCATCAGCAATATGCATGGCGAAACCAATCACTTTGAAGAGGAAACTCAGCAGCTCATCTGGTTTTTGACCAATACCCGCACTCTGCATGTGATGTATGCTCAGGATGGCAGCCTCACAGCTTTATATTACGATTCCTATTTTGCGAAACTATTTGAGATGAATAAGCAGGATTTATAAGCGGCAGAGCGGAAAGCTCTGCTGCAAGCAACAGCATTTGAAAGAGGAAGGGCATGATCTGATCGACCATGCCCCAATTCTTATCCTGATGTTGCTTTAGACAGTCCCTTTTACGGAAATCCTTTAAAGCAAGCTTTGGCTATTTGAGTAAAATGACTTTATTGGTAGAGCTAAAACCATCTACAGTCATCCTATAGAGATAAACTCCACTGTTCACATTATTCCCCTGCATATCTTTGGCATCCCAATCCAGGGTGTAATTGCCGCCCTGTGATTTGAGATCCTGATACGAGCGTACTAACTGGCCCTTGGTATTGAAAATCTCTATTTTTACCGTGGCAGATTTCTCCAAGCCATATTTAATGGTAGTATTGACTTCAAAAGGATTGGGGTAGGCATTGCCCAGATGGTTGGATAAAGGAATTTCAGGGGCATGATTGCCAGGATTATTCTCTACACTTGCGTAAATAGGTCCATAAATCTGGGAATCACCATTAAAATCCACGTTCTCCAGCCAATAGGCGTATGTTCCTTCAGATACATCCCTATCATTGTAGATATAAACCATCTGTTGCGAACTGTTGGTTGCTGATATCAAAGGACTTACCTGAAGTGCTGATTCCAAATCGGCACTGGTATTACGGTAAACATAAAAGCCCAATACGTTAGTCTCGGATTGAGTAATCCATTGTAATCTCACCTGCATATTGCCATAAACTATCGCCGTAAATGATGACAGCTCCACCGGCAAAGTCTCGGGTCCCACTGTTTTGATAAAAGTCTGGGGGGAGCTTTGATTGTTGTATTCTGTGGCAATCCAATCTGCCGAGCGAATGGTGCTCGAAATTCTGACTTCATCAATCAGGCCATTAAAGATGAAGCTGGCATGGGGGCCTGTTCCTGAGGTATCCTGATAGCGGCCGATATAGAAATGATGGTCAGACTGCATATCCACAGCAACAGCCGCGGAAATATCTATCTGCTGGCTAAAAACACCGTCCACATAGGCTTTCATGTAGCCGCTCCGGTCATAAACGATGGTGACATTGTGCCAGTTACCGTCTGCGAAATTATCTGGAGTATCCCACTGGATGAGCTCCCAATTTCCCTCTCCAGCGATACCCTGAAAAATGGAATATAATGAACCTCCTTCGTAGATAAGAGTCCAACGTCCCACGGCTTGACCTAAGAGGCTCTTACCAAAAATGGCTCCCACAGCAGAAGTGGTTTTGAACCAGGCTGAAGCGCTGCGGTCCGTCAAGCCCATGTCCAAAATATCTCCGAAATCGATGTAGTCATCGGTGCCGTCGAAGCTGGCAGCGGGACCAGCTATGCCTGCAGTGGCGAAGCTTACTCCATTCTGAGGAGTTCCGTTGTGAAAACTACCTGTTGAGTTGTTCTCATCATTTAAATGCCATACTGCCTCATAGCCGGCATCCCAAACCGAAGCAGAGTTTTGTTGATTCGCGGCAGCAGCATTGCCATAATAAAAATAGATCACCGTATCTGTCTGATGACTGAGAGAAGGAATCCTCACCCAGGCAGTCACATGTCCTGTGCTGCTGTTTATAGATTCGAGCTGATGATCAAGCTTGGTAATTCCATCTGCGGCCGTGAATAGGATATCCCAGCCAGCAGTCTGGACTTTGCCGATTAATCCGGGATCAGTGAAATCAATCAAAACAGGAAAATCAATTTGAGTAGAATTTACAACCTTGTCTTTATCCAATGTAATCATCTTGCGATATGTCCAATCTGAATCAAACCAAGCGGCAAACAAAGATGATATTCCTAAAAGTAATACTGTGAAAAGTGCGGTTTTGAGCTTCATAATTACCTCCATGGCATTTATGTTTTATAATTTTAATTTCGTACTCAGGCAGCTCTTTGATATTTAGTCTTGGGCAAGAGCTGAGTAAAGATACTTCTATATTATAAGGCTTTTTATCTAATTGCAAACCGCAAATATAGCCAGGCGCATATTTATATGGGGCTTGATATCCTGTTTTTTTTTGGGGGGGATGCTGGTGTAGGCGCTGCAGATGCGCTACTACGTTGGGGCGGATTTTGTTCCGCCCGAATTGTTTAGCTACGGGTTATTCTGAAAATGCAGTTTTTCACAATCAAATGTGCGTTGGGAAAGTAATGCACCTGGAGTCGTAGCTGCTGGTGTGGGCGGAACAGGCGTCCGCCACTACGTTCATACTACAGCTTGGCCACCTGCGGATTCAGGGCATTCTGCATCTGAGCTCGAATCACTTCTTTCTGTCGCTTAAATTCTTCCATCTGCTTATCATTCAGCCTTTCCGCACCCACCATGCGCAGATTACTGGGATTGATAAAGCGGCCCCCGCTATGCAGTCCAAAGTGCAGATGCGCTCCGGTGGATCTACCTGTGGAGCCCACCCGGCCGATGATATGTCCGCGCTTCACACTTTGGCCAGCCCGTACGCCGAAACTTTGCAGATGTGCATATAGTGTCATCATCCCGCTGGGATGTTTGATGCGAACTTCATTGCCATAACCGCCGTTGTAGTGCGCTGAGATCACGGTACCTGCAGCCACAGCATAAACTGGCGTGCCATATCTGGCCCGGTAATCCACGCCCTGATGATTTGCCCAGCGTCCGGTAAAAGGATCCAGCCTCGTGCCAAAGGAAGAGCTCACGTGGATGCTGGCCAGGGGATAGCCCACTCCGCTGGTGTTGTTGCTTTTACCATCTTTGTTGTACAGTCCGTTCAAGACCGAATTCTCGTCGTCCTGCTGATAGCGGAAGAGCTCATGAGATCCGGTCCTCACACCCTCGTAACTTACATACAGGATCTTGGCACGGGGGAGCGGTTTGCCTTCAAAGATGCGTTCTTCGATGAAGACCCGGAATTTATCGCCTTTTCGGGCATCACGCTGAAAACTGATCTCGCCTTCAAGGCCGTTGTTTATGTTCTGTTTATCGGCAGGGCTCAGGCCCAGAGACAGCAAAGCGGCATCCAGGGTGGTCTCCAGAGTTCCATCGATAATGCGTTCGCGCAGGTGCACAGGCAAGGCCTCTCTGGTATAAGCCAGAGAATCTCCCCGGGCTTCAAAATGGTGACGTACAGTAGGCTCTTGCACAAACATCATTTTGCTGATTTTATCGCCGGCATCATTGAGTAGTACACGCAGAGTGTCTCCCGGCTGGATGGTGGTGACATCGATATAGTCGCCAATGCGCCAGGAGATTTTACCGATCTCAGTTCCCGGCAGATCGAGATTGGCCAGGACGGAGGAGATAGAGCCTCCGGGGGGCACAATCTGAGTGATCCAGGGGTCACGGATTGGCTCCAAAGCTTCTTGCTTTGCGCTACCTTCTTTGCCCTGGAGATGAAATAGCGAGGATAGGCTAAAAGTAACCAACATCAACATGATTAAGGTGAGTAATATATGTTTTCCCATATTCATTTTGTTATGCTCCTTGTATCTTGACTTTTCCAGTGTCTTGCGGATGGTAGTGAATGTGCACGCTGCGCAGGCCATTATCAAAGCGCTGCAAGAGGCTTTCTTCCACCCTGTGTGAGATCTCATGTCCTTCGTCCACAGAGATGTCGCCGGGCACGCTAA
>Ga0265295_1000831_pt1 | contig 58567 bp, 56 predicted proteins | sample Munlansysbiofilm_FD_192503 | JGI IMG/M metagenome (GOLD analysis project Ga0265295, IMG submission 192503) | Leachate microbial communities from a municipal landfill in Southern Ontario, Canada - Methane capture system biofilm | ecosystem: Engineered > Solid waste > Landfill > Unclassified ... | reverse complement strand
TAGCCCGAATCACCAAACGCAATAACCAGTTCACGCAACTCCGGCATTTCCGGAAAGGGTCGGCCAATGTCGGGAGCTGTTTCCAGCAGCAGGAATTGCCTTTCAATAGCCTGACCGGCTCGTCTGGCGGCTTCTGGTGCCTTGGTTTGCAGGAACAGACGACACCGCTCCAAGCCTGCTGACGCGCCTTCGGTGACGATTACTTGTGGCACTCTGGCACCGCCTTTTCCTCATCGGTTCCCCAGGTGTTCAGCCAAGTACGAACTTCCTGGCCGGTCAGGTGGCGGCCTGTTTCCTTGTAAGCAGCCCAGGACGCCAAGGCTTCCTGCTTGAAGTTCTCTCGCGCTTCCTCGCGCTCGACGTACTGCCGAATGGCTTCGAGCATGATCCAGTGCGGTGAGCGGCGGCGCTGGCCAGCCAGATGCTGGACACGGCCTTTCAGGCCGTCGTCGATCTTGAGAGATGTTGCCATAATGGGCCTTTTATCACTTGGTAATACCTAGTGATATTAGTTTGTTCGTGAGTTGTCGTCTACCTCCAAATCCAACGGCATCACCGAAGGATTCCACACCAAAATGGAAATGCTCTCGCGCAGGGCGTATGGCTTCAGGAATTTTGAGAATTACCGCTTGAGGGTCTTGGCCCAATGCGGTTGGAACGGTGTCGTCAACCGTGTCTGATGAATGCCCATCCCCCGTTAATGGGGTAGAGCCGGTAGAGCCTAGAGCCTTTGAACCGTGTTGGAACAACACGATGGTGGCCCGGGGCGGAATCGAACCACCGACACAAGGATTTTCAATCCTCTGCTCTACCAACTGAGCTACCGGGCCAAGACGCAAAACTATACATGAAAATTTGATTCTGTGCAGGGAATCCTCGTCCAGATGCTCTTCCGGCATTCCCTGGCCGCCCCTGCCGCTCTATAATACAGTCCATCCTGATGTGCAACTTTCTTTTGCGGGCATGTCCGTCAACGTCCTGACCTTTGGCTTGAACCACGTTTCCGCGCCGGTTTCCGTGCGCGAACGCGTGTCGTTCCCGCTCGAACTGGTCAAGCCCGCGCTTGCCGCCCTGCGGTCCGCCTTTGGCAACGGCGTGCGCGAGGCCGCCATTCTGTCAACCTGCAATCGCACTGAAATCTACTGTGCGGCCGATCCCGGGGTGGCCTCCGAATTGCCCGCCTGGCTGGCGGATTTCAACCGTCTGGAAGCCGGCCTGTTGGCGCCGCACCTCTATCAGTATCAGCACAACGACGCCGTCCGTCACGCCTTCCGCGTGGCCAGCGGTCTGGATTCCATGGTGCTGGGCGAACCCCAGATCCTGGGCCAGATGAAAGACGCCGTGCGCGCGGCCGAGCAGGCCGGCGCGCTGGGTACGCTGTTGCATCAGTTGTTCCAGCGCACTTTTTCCGTTGCCAAGGAAGTCCGCTCACAGACGGCCATCGGTGCGCATTCGGTGTCCATGGCCGCCGCCGCCGTGCGCCTGGCCGAACGGGTGCTGGGGGACCTGTCCTGTAGCAACGTGCTGTTCATTGGCGCGGGCGAAATGATCGAACTCTGCGCCACGCACTTTGCGGCGGTGCGGCCGCGCCAGATCGCCGTGGCCAACCGCACGCTGGAACGTGCCGAGACCCTGGCCGCCCAGTTCGACGCGCGCACGCTCAAACTGTCGACGCTGCCGGACCATCTGGCCGAATTCGACGTGGTGGTGTCCTGTACGGCCTCATCCCTGCCCATCCTCGGCCTGGGGATGGTGGAAAGGGCTGCGCGCGTGCGGCGTCACCGCCCCATGGTCATGATCGACCTGGCCGTGCCACGCGATATCGAACCCGAAGCCGGCCGCCTGGCCGACGTCTACCTGTACACGGTCGATGACCTGGGTCGCATGGTGCAATCGGGCACCGACGCGCGCCGTGCTGCCGTGGTCCAGGCCGAGGCCATCATCGAGGCCCGGGTACAGCATTTCATGCATTGGCTCAGCAACCGGGCAATCGTCCCGGCGATCATCGACTACCAGCGCAGCGCCGATGCGTTGCGACAGGCCGAACTGGCCCGCGCCCGGCGCCTACTGGCTCGCGGTGACGACCCTGAAGCCGTGCTCGAACTGCTGGCGCACAGCCTGACGCACAAATACATGCATGGCCCGCTGGCTGCGCTGAACCGCAGCGAAGGCGCCGAACGCGCCCATCTGCTGACGCTGCTGCCCCGTCTGCTGCCCGAATCCGGCACCCGCCGCCGGTAGCGGCGATTTCTCTTTCTTCGTGCCGATCCGGCCCCGTCTGGTGCCGGGTCCAGGCTTTCTTGTGACTCTCCGGAAACATCCCGCCCATGAAAAGTTCGATGCGCAGCCGCCTGGAACAGCTCACTCACCGGCTGGCCGAGATCGACGCGCTGCTGTCCGAGCCGGACAGCGCCGACGACATGGACCGCTTTCGCAAATGGACGCGCGAACGCGCCGAACTGGAGCCCGTGGTCCGGGCTTTTGAGGCCTGGCAGCGGGCGTATGATGACCGGGACGCGGCGCGGGACATGCTGTCCGATCCCGACATGAAGGCCCTGGCCGAAGAAGAGCTGGCGGGTGCCGACGACCGCATCGAGGCGCTGGAGGGAGAATTGCAGATCCTGCTGTTGCCGAAGAATCCGGATGATGACCGCAGTGTCTTTCTGGAAATCCGCGCGGGCACGGGGGGCGATGAGAGCGCCCTGTTTGCGGGCGACCTGTTGCGCATGTATACCCGTTACGCGGAAATCTGTGGCTGGCGGGTGGAACTGATGTCCGAGAGCGCATCCGAATTGGGGGGCTACAAGGAAGTCATCGCCCACGTCGAAGGCGATGGCGTCTATGGGCGGCTGAAGTTCGAGTCCGGCGCCCACCGCGTCCAGCGTGTGCCCGAAACCGAATCCCAGGGGCGGGTCCATACGTCGGCCTGCACCGTGGCCGTGATGCCCGAGGCCGATCCCCAACTCGATATCCAGATCGACCCCAATGATCTGCGTATCGACACGTTTCGCGCCAGCGGGGCCGGAGGGCAGCACATCAACAAGACCGATTCGGCGGTACGTATCACGCACCTGCCGACCGGCCTGGTGGTGGAATGCCAGGACGACCGTTCACAGCACCGCAACAAGGACAAGGCCTTGCAGGTGCTGGCCGCCCGGCTGAAAGATCGCCAGCAGCAGGAAATCCATGCCCGCGAGGCGGCCCAGCGCAAGAGCCTGGTGGGCTCGGGCGATCGCTCCGAGCGCATCCGCACCTATAATTTTCCGCAGGGTCGCGTCACCGATCATCGCATCAACCTGACGCTGTACAAGCTGGCGCAGGTGATGGATGGTGACCTGGTCGAATTGACGGATGCCCTGTTGGCCGAACACCAGGCTGAACAGCTCGCTGCGCTGGCGCTGGAATGAGCCTGACCTTGCGCGAATCCCTGGTGACCAGCGCCTTGCCGCGCCTGGAAGCCCAGCTGTTGTGGCAGCGGGTACTGGGCGTGCCGCGCGCCTGGCTGATCGCGCATGACACCGACCCGCTGGATCCGGCGCAGGTCGCCGCCTATCGGGCGCTGGAGGCCCGCCGGCTGGCCGGCGAGCCGATCGCCTATATCCTCGGGTATCGGGAGTTCTTCGGGCGCAATTTCCAGGTCACGCCAGCGGTGCTGATTCCTCGGCCAGACACCGAACTGCTGGTCGAATGTGGCCTGCGGGCGATCCGGGACGTGCGCGCGCCCCGCGTGCTGGATCTGGGCACGGGCAGCGGCATCGTTGCCGTCACGTTGGCGCTGGAACGGCCCGATGCGCAGGTGCGGGCGACCGACTGCAGTGCCCAGGCCCTGGACGTGGCGCGAAAGAACGCAGGCGCTCTGGGGGCAAAACTATGGTTTTCGCACGGGAATTGGTACGATACAGACCTGGGTTCGGGGCAGTTCGACCTGATCGTCTCGAATCCGCCGTATATCGACGCGCGGGATGGGCATCTTGGGCGGGGAGACCTGCGTTTCGAACCTCTGGGCGCCCTGACCGATGGGGCCGATGGCTTGCGGGACTTGCGCGCGATCGTGCGGGGGGCGCCGGATCATCTCGCCCCAGGCGGGATTCTGTGTGTGGAACATGGCTGGGACCAGGCTGAATCGGTGCGCTCCCTGTTGCTGGACCGGCGGTTTGACGCTGTGTCCAGCGAGCGGGACCTGTCCGGCATCGAGCGTGTCACCCAGGGCCGTGCCCCGGCCTGAATTTTTTCCGCCAGGCTGCCGCAAGTGCAGCGTGGGGGGTTATCAAGCGAGACCAACATGAGCGAAACAGTCCAATCCGAAGTCCAGAATTTCATCCGTGAAACCGTCACCGGCCACCCGGTCGTCCTGTTCATGAAAGGCACGGCCCAGTTCCCGCAATGCGGTTTTTCCGGCCGTTCTGTCCAGATCCTGAAGGAAGCCGGGGTCACCAAGCTGGTGACCGTCAATGTGCTGGAAGACCCGGAGGTCCGCCAGGGCATCAAGGACTACGCCAACTGGCCGACGATTCCCCAGCTCTACATCAAGGGCGAATTCATCGGGGGCACCGACATCATGAACGAAATGCACCAGAACGGTGAACTGGCCCAACTGCTGAAGGACGCCGGGGCGATCGAGTGAATTCCCCCAGGGGGCCTGCCGAACACGTCCCGCGCCTGGTTGTCGGAATCAGTGGCGCAACCGGGGTTCGGTACGCCACGCGGCTGCTGGAAATCGCGCGGGAACATGGCGGGGTGGAAACCCACCTCGTCATGTCGCCTTCGGGCGTGCTGAATGTCCGCCATGAACTGGGCCTGGATCGCCAGGCCGTGCATGCGCTGGCCGACCACGTCCACAGCTATCGGGATGTGGGGGCCGTACTGGCCAGCGGCAGCTTTCGCACGGCCGGCATGGTGGTGGCGCCCTGTTCCATGCGGACGCTGGCCGCCGTGGCGCACGGTCTGTCGGACAACCTCATCACGCGGGCGGCGGATGTCACGCTCAAGGAACGTCGCCGGCTGGTGCTGATGGTGCGGGAAACGCCCTTCAACCTGGCGCATCTGCGCAACATGACGGCCGTGACCGAAATGGGCGGGATCATTTTTCCCCCGCTGCCGGCGTTCTACCTGCGCCCGGCCACATTGGATGACGTGATCGATCATACGGTGTGCCGCGTGCTGGAATTTTTCGATATCCATGTGCCCGGGCCGCAATGGGAAGGCCTTGACGATCCGGGTACGCCTCCGCGCACAGAGACCGTTTGATGCGTGGACCGCTGCTGTTTCCAGGAATTGTGCATGATCAAGAAAGTCCCTGTGTCCCAACTGTGCATCGGCATGTATGTGCATGATCTGGGTGCTTCCTTTTTGGATCACGCCTTCTGGCGTTCGCGGTTTCTGATCCACAACGAGCGCAAGCTGCGCCGCCTGCGGGAATCCAAGCTGGAATGGGTGCTGATCGACACCAGCCGGGGGGTGGACCTGCCCACGGGCGGGACCGGTGCCGTGGCTGCGCCGGCTCCGCAGGCAGCCCCCAGTGTGGCGGCGCCTGCCACGAAGGCGGTTGACGACGCTGCGCCCCCGCCCGCGACGACGGAGCAGCAGGCCTTTGATGATGCCAAGGACATCATCGACGGCTCGCGCGAGCAGGTCCAGCAGTTGTTTGTCGAAGCGGATCTGGCAGGCAAGATCGATCTGCGGCAGATCGAAGGCCTGGTCCAGGACATGGCGGATTCCATCGAGGGCCATCCGGATGCGCTGACCAGCCTGGCGCGCATCAAGCGTGCCGATCAGTACCTGTATGCCCATTCTGTGGCGGTGTCGGCGCTGATGACGGCCCTGGCGCGGACCCTGGGTCTGTCCGATGAACAGGTCCATCTGGCTGGCATGGCTGGTTTGCTGCACGACATCGGCAAGGTGCGCGATCCCGACGAGGCACCCGGCAAGCTGGGCCGCCCGGTCCAACTGGCCCAGGAACTGCAGCGCAAACACCCGCAAAGTGGCGCCGAAGTGCTGCGCCAGGACCCAAGCGTGCCGCCCGAAGTCATCGACGTCTGCCTGCACCACCACGAGCGCATCGACGGTACGGGTTTCCCGGACGGCCTGGCCGGGGAACAGATCAGCCTGTTGGCCCGAATGGCGGCCGTTTGCAATTATTACGACGACGTCACCTCGACGCGGCCTTTCAAAAAAGGCTGGGATCCGGCGTTTGCGCTGTTCAAGATGCTGCAATCCTCGGGGCAGTTCGACATGGATGTCCTGGGCGCTTTCGTGCGCACGGTGGGGCGCTATCCGCTGGGTTCCATCATCAGTCTGACGAACAGCGAACTGGGCCTGGTGGTGGCGCAGAATCCAGGCATGCCGGAACTGCCGGTGGTCAAGATCTTCTATTCGATCCGCTGGAGCCATGCCATTCCGGAACGCCGGGTGAATCTGGCCGATCCGGATTGTCCCAGCCGCGTCTTGCCCGTGGTTGCGCCGGTGGACTGGGCCCAGTCGGGCCTGCCGGTGCCGCCCATCATCTAGGGCCTGGACGCACAGGGCCAGGGCTGGTGGGAACTATCCTGCGCGGCAGCCAGCGCCAGAACATCCACGCAGCGACGAACCCCAGGGCGCCAATGGCGGTGATGCCGCTGGCCAGTGACAGGGCGGCAGTGATGGCCGACAGCAGCAAGGGGCCGCCGCCGCCGCCCAGGTCGGTGATCAGGCGCCAGATGCCCAGGAATCGGGTGCGATCGGCAGCAGGAGACGCATCGGCGCCAATGGTCATGATGATGCCCGAGCCGATGCCATTGCCCATGCCCAGCACGGTACTGACCACCAGCAGGCTGGAGAATCCCGTGGTCCAGGGGATGGCGATCAGGCTGGTGCCCATGATCAGCATGCAGGGCAGGGCCACCCAGAGACGCCCGCGCAGATCCATGACCCGGCCAGCCGGGTAGAACAGCAGCATGTCCACGCCGCCCATGATGCCGTAGATCAGGGCGGTTGCAGTTGCGTCCAGGCCGATCTGGTCGGCCCAGAGCGGAATGACGATCTGGCGGCAGGACCGGATCGCTGCGACCAGCGCCGTGGAAATGCCCAGCGTCAAAAAGACTCGCGCGTGTTCTCGGGCCAGCCTCGTCAGGGGGGAGTGGGGCCTGCCGTGGGCGGGGGCATCGTCGCGGGGGTGGAGATCCGGGACGGTCAGAGCCAGGATGCCGGTCCCCAGAAACGCCAGGATGGCCGCCCAGTAGGCTCCGGAAAGCCCCACCAAGTGGATGAAACCGGCGGCCAGGAAAGGGCCGGTGAACAGGCCCACCCGCATGGTGCCGCCCAGGGTGGACATTGCTCGTGCGCGCATCGAGGGCGGAACGGCCTCGATCAGATAGGTCTGGCGCGCCAGCATGAAAACGGAACTGGCCAGGCCGATCATCAGGACGCCCAGGCCAAAGACCCAGGGGGTATGGGCGGCCAGGCACAGCACCAGAGCGACCAGGCTGAACAGGGCAGCGCCGACCATGGCACGGCGTTCTCCGTAGCGGTTGGCCAGCATGGCGGCTGGTACGTTGGCCGCCATGGAGCCGATGCCGATCAGGGCCACGATCAGGCCCGCCTGCGCCGAACTGGCACCCAGGTCGCGGGCGCTCAGCGCCAGGACCGGGAAGATCGCGCCTTCGCCCAGTCCAAAGAGCAGCGAGGGGCCGAACGCTGGCAGGGCGATATGGATCAGGCTGAAGGTATCGGGATCGGAGGGCTTGCCAGCGGGACGTCGTGGCCAGATCGGCATGTGTTGTGCGCGGAACAGTCGATGGTTGCAGTGGATTTCCCTATCGCGGCCGTGGGATTGGCTGGCACCAGATCGGAACGCGCTAGCGTTTTTACCGATTGCGGGAAGCTTCAAGGTTCGTGCATTATGCCCCCGCTCTCGCCCGTTCACAAAACGGCACATTTGACCGGTTTACCAACCAAACTTAGGGGCTCTCTCTCATGCAACGTCGTTCCTTCCTCAAGAAGGCGGCCCTTGGCGCGGCCGCTGGCGGCGCTACCCTGGCCGCTCCCGCTTTTGCCCAGGAATCACCCACGATCAACTGGCGTCTCGCTTCCAGTTTTCCCCGTAGCGCCGACGCCATCTATTCCGGCGGCGAAAACATCGCCAAATTCGTGTCCGAGGCGACTGGCGGCAAATTCCAGATTCGCGCCTTTCCCGGTGGCGAGATCCTGCCCGCCCTGGGCGTGCTGGACGGCGTGCAGAACGGGACGGTCGAATGCGGCCATACTGCGTCCTACTACTATTTCGGCAAGGATCCGGCCCTGTGCTTTGATGGCGCCGTGCCCTTTGGCCTGAATACCCGCCAGTACAACGCCTGGGTGCGTCACGGTGGTGGCCTGCAGATCTTGCGCGAACTGTTCGCCAAGTTCAATATCGTGAATTTCCCCTGCGGCTACACCGGGACCCAGATGGGCGGGTGGTTCCGCAAGGAAATCAAGACGGTCGATGACCTGAAGGGCCTGAAGTTCCGCACGGCGGCCTTTGCCGGGGCCGTCCTGATGAAGCTGGGCGTGGTGCCGCAGCAGATTGCCGGTGGCGACATCTACCCGTCCCTGGAAAAGGGCACCATCGACGCAGCCGAATGGATCGGCCCCTACGATGATGAAAAACTCGGCTTCCATCGCGTGGCGCCGTTCTACTATTTCCCCGGCTGGTGGGAAGGCACGCTGCAAGTGTCCCTGTACGTCAACAAGGACCGATACGAAGCCCTGCCCAAGCATTACCAGGCCGTGCTGGACCAGGCGTCTGCCCTGGCGACCAATACCATGATCGCGACCTATGATGCCGAAAACCCCAACGCACTCAAGCGCCTGATCGGCGAAGGTGCCAAGCTGCGCGCCTTTCCGAAACCCGTCATGGACGCCTGCTACAAGGCGGCCCAGGAAACCTACGCGGAACTGTCTGCCAAGGATCCCGGCTTCAAGAAGATTCACGATGCGTACATGGGCTTCCGGGATCACGAAATCCCCTGGTTCCGTATTGCCGAAGGCAGCTTCGACCAATACATGGCCTCGGCAGCCAAGTAATCGACGCCTCGTGCCGGCCTGCTTTTGCAGGCCGTTCCTGACCCGATCATGTGCTGGCCCCCCTCGCGGGGGCTTGCGCGTGTCCGGTCGTAATCATTTGCATTGGCTCTTACCATGAATGCACTTCTCGCCCTGTCGCGAGCGATCGACGCCGTCAATCGCCGCGTGGGCCGGGCCGTGACCTGGTTGATCCTGCTTGCGGTGCTCGTCAGCGCCACCAATGCGACGGTACGCAAGCTGTTCAACGTCAGTTCCAACGCCTGGCTCGAATTGCAGTGGTATCTGTTCGGCGCCGTTTTCCTGCTGGCGTCCGGCTATACCCTGCTCAAGAACGAACACGTCCGTGTCGATGTCCTGGCCGCGCGCTTTTCCCGGCGCACTCAGCTGTGGATCGAAATCATCGGTGTGCTGTTTTTCCTGCTGCCTGCTTGCGGGCTGATCATGTGGCTGTCCTGGCCGTTTTTCATGGATGCTTTCGTCAACGATGAGCAGTCCTCGAACGCGGGCGGCCTGATCCGCTGGCCGGCCAAGCTGATGATTCCCATCGGGTTCGCCTTGCTGGTGTGCGCCGGGCTGTCGCATCTGATCAAGTGCATCGGCTGCCTGCGCGGCCAGTGCCCCGATCCCCGTGACGTGCATGCGGGCAAGTCCGCCGAGGAACTGCTGGCCGAGGAAATCGCCCGTGAGGCGCAACAGCGCGAGGCCGCCTCGCAGGTGAGGCACTGATCATGGAAGCATTGTTACTGGCCTATATGGCGCCGATCATGTTCGGCATGCTGGTGGTCTTGCTGTTGCTGGGTTTTCCGGTGGCGTTTTCCCTGGCGGCCAACGGCATTCTGTTCGGTCTGATCGGCATTGATCTGGGGCTGCTGTCCCCGGCCTTGTTCCAGGCCCTGCCGCAGCGCGTGTTCGGCGTGATGAGCAATGAATCCTTGCTGGCGGTGCCCTTTTTCACCTTCATGGGTCTGATTCTGGAACGTTCCGGCATGGCCGAGGACCTGCTGGAAACAGTCGGGCAATTGTTCGGGCCACTGCGCGGCGGCCTGGCGATCGCGGTCGTCCTGGTGGGGGCGATGCTGGCGGCCACCACGGGCGTGGTGTCGGCCTCGGTGATCTCGATGGGATTGATTTCGCTGCCCATCATGTTGCGCTATGGCTATGATCGTCGTCTGGCCACCGGGGTGATTGCGGCGTCCGGCACGCTGTCGCAGATCATCCCGCCGTCGCTGGTGCTGATCGTGCTGGCCGACCAGCTGGGCCGTTCCATCGGCGACATGTACAAGGGCGCCTTTCTGCCGGGCTTTGCCCTGACGGGGCTGTACATTCTGTATGTCATCGCGATTGCCCTGTTCAAGCCGAAATCGGCGCCCGCCATTCCGCCCGAGGCGCGCACCTTCGTCGAGCCCAATGGGGGGCATGGCATCCCCTCGCTGCTGGTGCTGATGGCCCTGTCCGTCGGCATCGCCTTTGCCGGTGTGGAATTCCTGCTCGATGACAATGTGCATGTGGATGAGCTGATCGTCACCAGTATCCTGATCTGGGGTGCGGCGGCCTTCGTCATGGCCGTGCTCAACAAGATCCTGCGTCTGGGCTTGCTGTCGCAGATTGCCGAACGCGTGACCTTTGTCATGATTCCGCCGCTGGCGCTGATCTTTCTGGTACTGGGCACGATCTTCATCGGGGTGGCCACGCCCACCGAAGGCGGCGCCATGGGGGCCGTCGGCGCGCTGGTGATGGCGCTGGCCAAGCGGCGGCTGAATCTCGGGCTGTTGCGTCAGGCCATGGACACGACCACGACGTTGACCTGCTTTGTGGTGTTCATCCTGATCGGCTCATCGGTCTTCAGCCTGACCTTCCGTGGCGTGAATGGCGACCTGTGGGTCGAACATCTGCTCACCAGCCTGCCGGGTGGACAGATGGGCTTTCTGGTCGTGGTCAGCATCCTGACCTTCTGCCTGGCCTTTTTCCTGGATTTCTTCGAACTGGCCTTCATCATCGTGCCGCTGATCGGCCCGGTGGCCGACAAGATGGGCATCGACCTGATCTGGCTGGGCATCCTGCTGGCCGTGAACATGCAGACGTCTTTCATGCACCCGCCGTTCGGTTTTGCGCTGTTTTATCTGCGGTCGGTCGCGCCCAAGGATGACTACCAGGATCGGGTCACGGGCCAGACCATTGCCAAGGTCACCACAGGCCAGATCTACTGGGGCTCGATCCCGTTCATCGTGATCCAGATCGTCATGGTCGTCGTGGTGCTGCTGTATCCGGGCATGGTCACGCACTACAAGGCTGATCGGCCCCAGGTGAATGTCGAAGACGTCGAACTCGACATCAGCGGCTTCAGCGGTTATGGCACCGGGGACGATGGCCAGACGTCGGATCAGGACTACAACAATATGTTCAAGTAGGGGGGTATCCTGCCGCTGGCCGCGCACCATGCCCAGCCAGGATTCAAGTGGCATGGGCCGGGCCAGCAGGTAGCCCTGCAGGGCATCGCAGCCGTGTTCGAACAGGAACTTGGACTGCGCCTCGGTTTCGACGCCTTCGGCGACCACGCGCAGGTTGAGCTGGCTGGCCATGGCCAGGATCAACTGGGCGATGGCGATGCTGTCGCTGTCGTTGGGGATGTCCTGGACCAGGCTCTTGTCGATCTTCAGTTCATACAGCGGCAGGCGTTTCAGGTAGGCCAGGTTGGAATAGCCGGTGCCGAAATCGTCGATGGAAAACCGGATGCCCAGCCGGGCCAGAGCCTGCATGCGGCTGGCCACGGCCTGCATGTCCTGGATCAGCACGCCTTCGGTGATCTCGAAGATCAGCCGGTTGCCCGGGACGCCCTTGCTGCCCAGAATGTCACGCACGGATTCGACGAACTGGGACTCCATCAGCTGGCGTGGGCTGACGTTCAGGGACAGGGGATAGGTTTCCCCCGCTGCCTGCAATGCCAGCAGGGCGTCGCAGGCGAATTGCAAGGACCAGGCCCCCAGCAGGCTGATCAGGCCGGTTTCCTCGGCGACGGGGATGAACTGGGCGGGCGGGATCGCGCCCCGGTCGGGGTGGGTCCAGCGGATCAGCAGTTCGCCGCCGGTGATGCGGCCGTCGCGCCCGAATTGTGGCTGGATGTGCAGGGTGAGGCCGGGGGTGTCGATGGCCTGCAGCAGATCGTGTTCCAGCCAGAGTCGTTGCTCGACCTCGGACTGCAGGCTCTGCTCGTAGAACGTGACCTGATTGCCGCCGTTCTGCTTGGCGCGGTGGATGGCCATGTCGGCCTCGCGCATCACGGTGTCGATGGTCTGGCTTTCGGGCAGGATCAGGGTCAGGCCGATGCTGCTGGTGGCGTAGGCGGGCTTGCCCTGAATGGAGAACGCGCTGTTGCAGATGGCGAGCCGCAGTTTTTCGGCCACGTGCATGGCGTTGCGGGCAGCATCGCTGATGGCGATGCCCAGGCCGTCGAGCAGCACGACGAATTCGTCGGCGCTGATGCGCGACACCAGATCGCGGTCGCGCACATTGGTCCTCAGGCGGTCGGCGATGCCGCACAGCACCTGGTCGCCGGTGTCGTGCCCGTGCATGTCGTTGATCCGCTTGAAGCCGTCCAGGTTGATCAGCAGCAGGGCGCCGATGGACCGGCCCTGTTGGGCCGATTCGAGCATCTGCGTCAGGTGGGCCAGCGCCGTGCGCCGGTTGGGCAGGCCGGTCAGTGCGTCGTAGAAAGCCAGGTGGTGGGCGGTTTCCTCGGCGCGCAGGCGTTCGGTGATGTCGGTGGCGACTGTGCAGATGGCTTCCAGGGCGCCGTCCGGGCCGTGCATCGGGGCCTTGATCGTCAGGAACGTACGGGGCTCGCCGTGGCGCGGCCGCAGCGTCATCTGGGATACGCTGCGTTCCTGGGAATCGATGACAGCCTGTTCGCTGAGGTGGATGCTGGCCAGGGAATCGGCGTCGGTCAGCGTTTCGTCGTCGCCCAGGCCGATGAGCCCGCCTTCGCCCAGGCCCAGGAATTCCTCCAGCTTGCGATTGGCAAAGGTATAGCGGTGGTTCAGGTCCTTGATGCTGACGGAGGCATCGATGGCGTCCAGAATGGCGCCCAGGCGGCGTTCGGATCGTTGCAGCAGCTGCCGCTGGCGGCCGAGCTGGATGCGCAGCGCCAGGGAAAAGAGCAGGGCCAGGACCAGCAGCCCGCCCAGTCCGGCAACGATCCAGGCGCCGTACTGGCTCAGCAGGGATTGGGTGCGCGGCAGGCGCCAGCTGTCCAGGGTGCGGTAATAGAATGAATCTGGCGTGGCCTGCCAGGCACCAAGATGGCGGTCGATGGCCGCCAGGACTTCCGGGTGCCGGCCCTTGGGCGTGGCATAGAAAGCCTGGGTAGGCTGGAAGATGATGGGCGTGGCGACCAGATGGTATTGCTGCGCGAACAATTCACCGATATAGAAGTCGGCCGCCACGGCGTCGGTCAGCTGGGACTGGACCCGCTGGAAGCCGAGTTCGAGCTGTTGGACGGCGTCGGCGCGGGCGTCGATCCGCAGGCCGGAGAACGTGGTCTTCAGGTAATCCTGCTGGGTCGATCCGGCCAATACGGCGATCGAATGGCCGTCCAGGTCTTCGATCGAACGCAGAGCGTGGTCGGGCCGGGCGTAGACCTGTGACCAGCTGTGCAGGGCCGGGACATGATGCAGGCCGAACGACTGCGCCCGTTCCGGGGTGTAGTAGACGTCGGGCAGCAGGTCGATTTTGCCATCGGTCAGCCACTGCATGCACTGCGCCCAGTCACAGGCCAGGGGCCGGATCGTCCAGCCTTCCTGGCGGGCGATTTCATTCAGCAGTTCGCCCAGAATGCCAGCCGGACGGCCGTCCCGGGCGATGTAGATATCGGGTTTCTGGCTGTAGATGCCGACGTCCAGCGTCAAGGCGCGGGCGAGCGGCGCGTGCAGGCCCAGGCACAGCGCCAGGGTCGGCAGAAAAATGCCACGGTGCGGACGGTCGCGAGAGGCCATGAATCGGGTTCGGTATCCGGATGGCTGGCGCACGAGCCTTCCCAGGATCGGTGCGCCCTTGGATAAAGCAAATAGAAATCATCATAGTGCCCGTCGTGCGGCGGCAAAGTGTTGCTCAGCCTGCTGGATTGTCACCAGTTGTCGAGATTGTCGGCCATGCAGACACTGTGGCTTGTGCGGCCAGGGTGGACTGGTGTTGAGGGTTGGGGGATCCGTGGGCTGCGGCGTACAATCCCGGCACGCGGTTTCATTCCAATGCATTCCCCCCAAAAGGTGGATCATGTCCCAGCGATTTCTTGCGGATGCGCGTGCCCGGATCGGGCAGTTGCGCGAAGACGGTTTCTACAAGTCCGAGCGCGTCATCGCCAGCCAGCAGTCCGCGCACGTGCGGCTGGGCGATGGCGCTGACGTGCTGAACTTCTGCGCCAACAATTACCTGGGCCTGGCCAACGATCCGCGCCTGATCCAGGCGGCCAGCGAAGGGCTGGCCAGCGACGGCTTCGGGCTGGCGTCGGTGCGTTTCATCTGTGGCACCCAGACCGGGCACAAGGCGCTGGAATCCGAACTGGCTGCTTGGCTGGGGATGGGCGATGCGATTCTGTATTCCAGTTGTTTCGACGCCAATGGGGGCCTGTTCGAAGCCTTGCTGGACGAGCAGGACGCCATCGTCAGCGATGCCTTGAATCATGCCAGCATCATCGATGGCATCCGTCTGTGCAAGGCGCGTCGCTATCGCTACGCCAACAATGACATGGGCGATCTGCGCGCGCAGCTCCAGGCGGCGCGCGATGGCGGGGCGCGGCACGTCATGATCGCCACCGATGGCGTGTTTTCCATGGATGGCATCGTGGCCGATCTGCCGGCGATCTGCGACCTGGCCGATGAATTCGATGCCCTGGTGATGGTGGATGATTCTCATGCCGTGGGTTTCATGGGCGCGGGTGGGCGCGGTACGCCGGAACACTGCGGGGTTCTGGGCCGGGTTCATATCCTGACCGGGACGCTGGGCAAGGCGTTGGGCGGGGCCTCGGGCGGGTATGTCGCCGCCGATCCCGTGATCGTCGATCTGCTGCGCCAGCGTTCGCGCCCGTATCTGTTTTCCAATACGCTGGCGCCGGCCATCGTGGCGGCGTCCCGGCGGGTGATCGATCTGCTCCAGGGCGCCGAAGGCGCCGAACTGCGCGTTCGCGTGCATCGCAACGGCGCGCATTTCCGCCGCGAGATGCAGGCGCTGGGGTTCGATCTGGTGCCTGGGGACCACCCGATCATTCCGGTGATGCTGGGCGATGCCGCCTTGGCCAGCCGCATGGCCGATGCCCTGCTGGCGCAGGGCATCTACGTGATCGGCTTTTCCTATCCGGTCGTGCCCAAGGGCCAGGCCCGCATCCGCACCCAGATGAGCGCGGCCCATGCGCCCGAGGACATCGACCGCGCCGTTCGCGCCTTTGCCCGCGTGGGCCGCGATCTGGGTGTGATCCGCTGACCGATCTTGCCGCCGCCCGGCCGTCCTCGGATTCACATGCCGAAGGCGCGGCCTGGGGGCATGAAGGAGCTTTCATGAGAGCCTTGGCCAAAATGCAGCCCGCTGCGGGGCTGGAACTGGTGGACGTCCCCAAGCCCGTCATCGGACACAATGATCTGCTGATCCGCATTCGCAAGACCGCCATCTGCGGCACGGACATCCACATCTGGAAATGGGATGATTGGGCCGCACGCACCATTCCCGTGCCCATGCATGTGGGCCATGAGTACGTGGGCGAGGTCGTCGAGATCGGTCAGGAAGTCCAGGGTTTCCAGATCGGCGACCGCGTCTCCGGCGAAGGCCACATCACGTGCGGTCATTGCCGCAACTGCCGTGCCGGGCGGCGGCATCTGTGCCGCAACACCCAGGGGGTGGGCGTGAACCGGCCTGGCGCTTTTGCCGATTATCTGGCGATTCCGGCCTTCAATGCATTCCGGATCCCGGACGATGTGTCCGATGACCTGGCCGCCATTTTCGACCCTTATGGCAATGCCACCCATACGGCCCTGGCCTTCGATCTGGTGGGCGAAGACGTGCTGATCACTGGTGCCGGTCCGATCGGGGCCATGGCGGCGGCAATCGCCCGCCATGTGGGGGCGCGCAATGTCGTCATCACCGATGTCAACGATTATCGCCTGGATCTGGCTGCCCGCCTGGGCGCCAGCCGCACCGTGAATGTGGCGCGCGAAGATCTGCGCGACGTGATGCGCGAACTGGGCATGACCGAAGGTTTTGATGTGGGCCTGGAAATGTCGGGGGTGCCCAGTGCCTTTGCCTCGATGCTGGATCAGATGAACCATGGCGGCAGGATCGCCATGCTGGGCATCCTGCCCGATGGCGTGGGCATCGACTGGAGCCAGGTGATTTTCAAGGGCCTGGAGATCAAGGGAATCTATGGCCGCCAGATGTTCGAGACCTGGTACAAGATGGTCGCCATGCTGCAAAGCGGCCTGGACCTGTCGCCCATCCTGACGCACCACTATCCAGTCGCGGATTTCCGCCAGGGATTCGAGGCTATGCTGTCAGGCCGCAGCGGCAAGGTCATACTGCAGTGGGATTGAGCCCTATAGCCTGCGCAACAGCCCGGCAATGTCGGTGCGGTCCAGGCCGCGCGCCAGCGCCAGGCGCAGGGTGATGCGTGCCTGCAGGGGGTTGAGCGCATGGGCCGCCAGCGGGCCGTGGTCGTCTTGGGAATCCGTGACCAGACCGTCCGGCACCCGGCTGGCGCGCACGCACACCAGACCGTGGCGGATGGCCTGGGCGCAGCCCCGCGCGGCGGCCGTGCTCAGGCTGCCGTTGCCCATGGCCGCGACGATGATGCCGCGAGCCCCGGCCTGGATGGCGGCGGCGTAGGGGTGCGCAGGCGCGTCCTGATAGTCCAGAATGATGTCCACTGGCGGCAGTGCGCGCAGACCAGCCAGGGAAAAGACCGCCGCATCGGGCAGGTCGGGTCGCAGGGCGTAGCGTACCTGGCCGTCGGTGATGGCGCCCAGGACGCCGGCGCCGTCCGTCCAGAATGCATCCACCCGGGTCGTATGGCGTTTGGCCGCATGCCGCGCCGCCAGGATGCGGTCATTCATGACGACCAGCACGCCCCGGTTGCGGCTGCCAGGATCGGCTGCCACCAGCAGGGCGTTGAGCAGATTCAGCGGCCCGTCGGCGCTCAGGGCCGAGGCGGGGCGCATGGCGCCCACCAGCACGACGGGCTTGGGGCTGTGTGTCGTCAGGTGGAGGAAGAAAGCGGTTTCTTCCAGACTGTCGGTGCCGTGGGTCACGACCACCGCGTCCACCGCCGGATTGCGCAGGTGGCGATTCACGGTGCGCGCCAGGCGCAGGACCTGGGCCGTGTTCAGGTTCCGGCTGTCCACATTGAACGGCTGTTCGCAGTGGATGTCGGCGATGTCGGCCACCCCGGGGATGGCCGACAGCATGGCCTCGATCCCCTGGGTGACCCGGTAGCCGGTCAGGGTGCGGGCGTCGCCAGCCGTGGCGGCAATGGTACCGCCCGTGCCGATCAGGACCAGGCGTGGTTGCATCAGGGATACAGGCCGCGCACCTGGCGGGCTTCGAGGATGCGGGTGCAAGCCACGATGAAGGACGCCGTGCGCAGTGACACCCCGTGCTGGCGGGCCACCGCAGATACGGAGGCATAGGCGGCACGCATCATGGCTTCCAGGCGGTGGTTGATTTCCTGTTCCGTCCAGAAGAAGCTGGAGAAATCCTGCACCCATTCGAAATAGCTGACCGTGACGCCGCCCGCGTTGGCGACGACGTCAGGGACGATGACCGTGCCTTTGGACGAGATGATGTCGTCGGCCTCGGGGGTGGTGGGGCCGTTGGCGCCCTCGACCAGGATCCGGGTGCGGACCAGGTCGGCATTGTCGCGGGTGATCTGGCCTTCCAGGGCGGCGGGGATCAGGATTTCGGTTTCCAGCGACCAGAATTCCTGGGGCGTGATCGCCTGGGCATCGGGGGCGCCCGCCACGCCGCCGTTTTCGCGTACGTGGTCGAACAGGGCCAGGACGTTCAGGCCATTGGCGTTGTGGACGATACCGGTGTGGTCGTAGACCGCGACGACCTTGGCGCCGGCTTCGTGGAACAGGCGCGCGGCGGTGCCCCCCACGTTGCCGAAGCCCTGGATGGCGATGCGTGCGCCCTTGATGTCGATGCCGGCTTCGCGCGCGGCTTCGCAGGCGGTCACGTACACGCCGCGGCCCGTGGCTTCGACGCGGCCCAGGCTGCCGCCCAGGGAGATCGGCTTGCCGGTGACCACGCCAGTGGTGGTGGCGCCTTCGTTCATGGAATAGGTGTCCATCATCCAGGCCATGACCTGGCTGTTGGTGTTGACGTCGGGCGCGGGGATGTCCTTGTTGGGGCCGATGATGTCGTGGATTTCACTGGTGTAGCGGCGTGTGATGCGTTCCAGTTCGCCCGGGGAATACTTGCGCGGATCGATGCGGATGCCGCCCTTGGCGCCGCCAAAGGGCAGGTTCACGGCGGCGGCCTTGATCGACATCCAGGCCGACAGGGCCATGACTTCCGACAGGGTGACGTCCTGGTGGTAGCGCACGCCGCCCTTGCCGGGCCCGCGCGAAGTGTTGTGCTGCACCCGGTAGCCTTCGAAGTGGGCGACTGTGCCATCGTCCAGTTCCACCGGCACGTCCACGATCAGGATGCGCTTGGGGCGTTTCAGGGTTTCGACCCAGCGTGTCAGGGAACCCAGGTAGGGTGCGACGCGATCGACCTGTTCCAGATAGATGCCCCAGGGGCCGGGGTGATCCGGATCCAGGTAGGAGGGCAGGGCTTGGGAAATCGGCTCGGGCATGATGTGCGACCTTTTGTATGAGTGCAGAACAGACAGTGACATACTACTGGCCCCATTTTAGTGCGGCTGCGGCGTTCTGTGTCCCGATCTGGCCGGAAGGGGACGTGATTCCGGTTATATCGAATCAACGTTTTTTTCGTTCCCTGCCGCCGCGTGGCCGGGCACACTGGTTGCTTCCGCCGGCAGGAAGCCGGCTCATCCTGTTGGAGATCGACCGTGCCGATGCTGCTGCCTGCGCCGCTGGCGGCGCGCTGGGAAGCCCTGCTGGCAGGCCTGGCGCGCATTGCGGAGGTGCATCCGGATGCGTTGCTGGCTTCGTCCATGGGGGTCGAGGATACGCTGCTGATCCACGCCGTGGCGCAGTTGCCCCGTCCGTTGGGCGTCTTCATGCTCGATACCGGCCGCCTGCATGCCGAGACCCTGGGCATGGTGGATGTCGTGCACGCCCGCTACGGCATTGCGGTCCGGGTGATGCGCCCCGATCCGGACGCGGTGCGGGCCCATGTGACCGCGCATGGTGAATTTGCCTTCTATGACAGCATTGAATTGCGCCAGGCCTGCTGCGGCATCCGCAAGGTCGAGCCGCTGCGCCGCGCGCTGGCGGGGCGTTCGGCCTGGGTGACCGGCCAGCGGCGCGAACAGTCCCTGACCCGGGTCGAACTGCCTGAAACCCAATGGGACGACGCCTTCGGCCTGCAGAAATTCAACCCGCTGGCGTTCTGGACAGCTGACCAGGTCTGGGCGGTGGTGCGCGCGCTGGACGTGCCTTACAACCCGCTGCATGACCGGGGCTACCCCTCGATCGGCTGCGAACCCTGCACGCGCGCCGTGCGTCCCGGCGAGGATCCGCGCGCCGGCCGCTGGTGGTGGGAACAGCGTGACAGCCGCGAGTGCGGCCTGCACGCCGGCAATCTGCGCGTGGCCGGCGCGCCGGCCGTGCATCCGCGCGCCTTTATTTCCACGGACACTACGGAAACCCCGACCCCATGAGCACTGCCCTGATTGCCCGAACCCATCTCGATTGGCTCGAATCGGAAGCCATCCACATTCTGCGCGAGGTCGCCGCCGAATGCGCACGGCCCGTGCTGCTGTTTTCCGGGGGCAAGGATTCCTGCGTGCTGCTGCGGCTGGCGGAAAAAGCCTTCCGTCCGGGGCGCTTTCCCTTTCCGCTGATGCACATCGACACGGGCCATAACTTTCCCGAAGTCATTGCCTTCCGCGATCGCCGGGCGGCCGAACTGGGCGAAGCGCTGATCGTGCGCAGTGTCGAGGATTCCATTGCGCGCGGCACGGTCGTGCTGCGCCATGCCAACGATTCGCGCAATGCGGCACAGGCCACCACCTTGCTGGAATCGATCGCGGAATTCGGCTTCGATGCCTGCATCGGCGGCGCCCGCCGGGACGAGGAAAAGGCCCGCGCCAAGGAACGCATCTGCTCGTTTCGCGATGAGTTCGGCCAGTGGGATCCCAAGGCGCAGCGGCCGGAACTCTGGAACCTGTACAACACGCGCGTGCATCCGGGCGAAAACATCCGCGTCTTTCCGATTTCGAACTGGACCGAACTGGACGTCTGGCAGTACATCGAGCGCGAAGGCCTGGATCTGCCTTCGATCTACTACGCGCATGAACGCGAGGTCGTGCGCCGCAACGGCCTGCTGGTCCCCGTCACGCCGCTGACGCCGCCGCGCGAGGGCGAAGCGGTCGAACGCCTGAGCGTGCGCTTCCGCACGGTGGGCGACGTGTCCTGCACCTGCCCGGTGGCGTCTGCGGCAGCCACGCCGGCCGACATCATCGCCGAGACGGCCGTCACCACCATCACCGAGCGCGGCGCCACGCGCATGGACGACCAGACTTCGGAGGCATCGATGGAACGGCGCAAGAAACAAGGCTATTTCTGAGCGCCTTGCCTGACAAGCCCAGGCATCCGGACTTGAGCATCCGAATCGGATCAAGGAAATCACCATGAACGCAATCAATGAACAATGGCAGGCTGCGCCGGAAACCAGTGTGCTGCGACTGATCACCGCCGGGTCCGTGGACGACGGCAAGTCCACGCTGATCGGCCGCCTGCTGCTCGACAGCAAAGGCGTGTTCGCCGACCAGCTGCAGGCCATTGCGGGTTCGAAATACACGCGTGCCCCCAATAGCGAACTGGATCTGGCGCTGCTGACCGACGGCCTGGAAGCCGAGCGCGAGCAGGGCATCACCATCGACGTGGCCTACCGTTATTTCGCCACTCCGGCGCGCAAGTTCATCGTTGCCGATGCCCCTGGGCACGAGCAGTACACGCGCAATATGGTGACGGGCGCTTCGACGGCCGATGCCGCCGTGATCCTGATCGATGCCAGCCGGGCGGGCGACGGCCGGCTGTTGCCGCAGACCAAGCGCCACAGCACGCTGGCCCGCCTGCTGGGGCTGCGCCACATCGTCGTGGCCGTCAACAAGATGGATCTGGTCGGCTGGGACCAGGCGGTATTCGACCGGATCCATACGGCGTACCGGGACCTGGCCGAACGGCTCGGTATACCGGCATTCCACGTCGTGCCGCTGTCGGCCCTTTCGGGGGACAATGTGGTGCGGCCAAGCGACCGGACGCCCTGGTATCCGGGGCCGCCGCTGCTGACCCTGCTGGAAAACCTGCCGGCGGCTGCGGAGCCTGCGCAAGCGCAGGCGCGTTTTTTCGTGCAATGGGTGATTCGCCACAACGGCAGCGGCCCGGGTGCGTTCCGGGGCTACGCCGGACAGTTGCAGGGCGGCACCTGGCGGGTGGGCGATGCCGTCCAGGTCCTGCCAAGTCGCGAACCGGCCCGGATTACGGGCCTGCTGCGCGGCGCGCAGGCGGTCGACCAGGCGCAGCCGGGCGACAGCATCACAGTGGTGCTGGACCGGGACATCGACCTGTCCCGGGGGGATGTGCTGGTCGATGCCCAGGCGCAGCCGGTGCTGGACCGGGATTTTGAGGCCGATCTGTGTTGGCTGGACCAGCAGGCGCTGAATCCGGCGCGGCTGTATTGGCTGAAGCAGGGCACCCGGCTGACCCAGGCGCGCATCCAGGCCGTGCACACCCGGCGGGACATCCATGAGTTGCGCTCGGTCGATTGGAACGGCACCCTGGCCATGAACGACATCGGCCGTGTGCAGCTGCGCACGCGCGACCCCCTGGTGCTGGACGATTACGATGCACTGCGCGCGACTGGGTCGTTCATCCTGATCGACATGGCCACGAACCAGACGGCGGCGGCGGGGCTGGTCCGGCGTTGAATGCGGGCTGCGGCGGTTGTGGCGACGATCGCCGCAGCGGCCCTCAGATCCCGTAGTGTTTCAGTCCGTCCAGGTCCAGCACCTGGACGGCGCCGTATTCGATCTTCAGCAATTGCGCGGCTTCCAGGGTGCGCAGGGCCTGATTGGTGCGCTGGCGGGATATGCGCGCCAGGAAGCCGATTTCTTCCTGTGTGATTTCCAGGCGCGTCGAGTTGCCTGGGTACAGCAGCGGATTGAACTGTTCCGCCAGGCAGCGTGCTACGCGGGCATCGGGTGCCAGCAGGCGGTCATATTCGGCCTTGCCAATGAATTGCGCCACGCGTTCGTTCAATTGGTGCAGCAGGTAGCGATTGAAGGGGATGCTGGCATCCAGCAGCCAGTAGAACGTGTCGCCGCGCAGGCGGGCAATGGTGCTGCGGCGCAAGGCGATGATGTCGTATTTGCGGGCTTCGCGTTTCAGCAGCGAACCCTCGCCGATCCAGCCGCCGGCCGGCACCCCGGTCAAGGATGCCAGCTTGCCGTCGGCATTGCCCACCGAGACTTTCAGCAGCCCGTCGAGCACGCCGATCCAGGCGCAGGCGACCACGCCCTTGTGTTCGATGATGGTGCCGGATTCAACATGCGCCACGGTGGTGTCCTGCAGGACGCGTGCCTGCTGCTCGTCGTCGAGCAGGTCGAACCAGGCGGCGCGGGCCGGCAAAGCCTGAGACAGATTCATGGGGACTTACCCTAGATCGAGATCGAATGTCATACGTGCGACAGTCCGAGCGGGTCGCAGCCTGTACTTTAGTGCACGACACCGCCCATCAGAGGCGCACTAAAAAGGCCACGCGGGTTGCAGGATCCTCGCAAGGCCCAGGAGACATCATGGTACAGGAAACCACCGCCGCGACGACGTTCCCCGCTCTGTTGATGCATCATGCACGGGTGCGCGGCTCGAAACCCGCGATCCGGGAAAAGGATCTCGGCATCTGGCAGACGCTGACCTGGGCCCAGGTGGCGGCCGAGGTCCGGCGCGTGGCCTCGGGGCTGGTCGATCTGGGGGTCCAGGCTGGCGAGCACGTCGCCGTCGTCGGCGAAAATCGCCCACGGCTGTACATGGCGATGATGGCGGCCCAGTGCATCGGGGCGATTCCCGTACCGCTCTACCAGGATGCCGTGGCCGAGGAAATGGCCTACGTGCTGCAGGACGCCGAGGTCGGCGTGGTGGTGGCCGAGGACCAGGAACAGGTCGACAAGATGCTGGAAGTCACAGGCCGCTGTCCGGCGCTGCGGCATGTCGTCTACGACGATCCGCGCGGCATGCGCCATTACGACGATCCATGCCTGCTGGCCTGGGAATCCCTGCTGGCCCGAGGTGAAGACCGCGTGCGGCAGCATCCCGACGAAATCGATGCGCGCATCGCCGCCATTGGCCCCGATGACACCGCTGCGATGTTCTACACGTCCGGGACCACCGGCAAGCCCAAGGGCGTGGTGCTCAGCCATCACGCGCTCATCGACCGGGCGCGGGTCATCGAGCGTTTCGAAGGCCTGACCGACCAGGAAGACGTGCTGGCCTACCTGCCGCCAGCCTGGATCGGGCAGAACATGTTTTCCTACACCCAGTTCCTGACCACGGGCTTCACCGTGAATCACCCGGAATCGCCCGAGACCGTGTCGATCGACATGCGCGACATCGGGCCCACCTATTATTTCGCGCCGCCGCGCGTGCTCGAAGGCCTGCTGACCCACGTCACGATCCGCATGGAAGACGCCGGCCGGTTCAAGCGCTGGCTGTACCGCCAGGCGATGGGCCTGGCGCGGCGGGTGGGGGACCGGATCCTGGACGGCGGCGCTGGCGTTGGCGTGTTCGACCGCCTGAAATACGCCCTGGGCGATCTGCTGATCTATGGTCCGCTGCGCAATGCCCTGGGCATGAGCCGGGTGCGCGTGGCCTATACGGCAGGCGAGGCCATCGGTCCCGATCTGTTCGTCTTTTACCGCTCCATCGGCATCAATCTGAAGCAGCTCTACGGCTCGACCGAGACGTCGGTCTTCGTCTGCGTCCAGGCCAATGGCCAGGTGCGCGACGATACGGTCGGCCCGCCCTGCGAGGGGGTGGACATCCGCGTGGCCGACAATGGTGAAATCCAGCTGCGCAGTCCCGGCCTGTTCACAGGCTACTACCGCAACCCCGAAGCAACGGCCGAATCCTACACGGACGACGGCTGGTATCACACCGGGGATGCAGGCTACCTGGATGCCGATGGCCAGCTCAAGATCATCGATCGCGCCAAGGATGTCGGCCGACTGGCCGACGGCAGTCTGTTTGCGCCGAAATTCATAGAAAACAAACTCAAGTTCTTTGCCTTCGTGAAAGAGGCCGTGGCCTTCGGGGCGGACCGTTCCGAGGTCTGCGCTTTCATCAACATCGACCTGGAAGCCGTGGGCAATTGGGCCGAACGGCGCGGCCTGCCCTATGCCGGCTATACCGACCTGGCAGGCAAGGACGAGGTCTATGCCCTGATCCGGGACTGCGTCGAGCAGGTCAACGCCGACCTGGCGACGGATCCGCAACTGGCCGCTTCCCAGATCAGCCGCTTTCTGATCCTGCACAAGGAACTGGACCCCGATGATGACGAGCTGACCCGCACCCGCAAGGTCCGCCGTGCCTTCATCGCCCAGAAATACGCTGTGCTGGTCGATGCGCTGTTCGAAGGCCGTGCCAGCCAGTTCATCGAAACCGAGGTCAAGTTCGAGGACGGCCGCACGGGCCGGATCTCTGCCGACCTGCGGATTGAATCTGCGGCCGTCATGCGGCCCGAACCCCTCAAGAAGGTAGCCTGAATGATCCAGATGGCGACAGCACAGACCACGGAGACGGCGCCAGGTGGCGCTGCGGACCGCGCCGGGCGCATCGGCGAGGTCATCCTGGACCTGCAGAACATTTCCCTGTCCTTTGGCGGTGTCAAGGCGCTGACGGACATTTCCTTCGATGTGCGCGAACACGAGATCCGCTCCATCATCGGCCCCAATGGCGCAGGCAAGAGTTCGATGCTGAACGTCATCAATGGGGTCTACACGCCCCAGGAAGGCCGCATCCTGTTGCAGGACCAGAAATTCACGCGGATGAATCCGCGCCGCGCTGCAGAAATGGGCATTGCCCGTACCTTCCAGAACCTGGCCCTGTTCAAGGGCATGAGCGTGCTGGACAACATCATGACGGGCCGCAACCTGCGCATGCGCAGCGGTGTGCTGGCCCAGGCGTTGCGCCTGGGTTCGGCCGAGCGCGAAGAAATCGCGCACCGGGAAGTCGTGGAAAACATCATTGATTTCCTGGAAATCCAGGCCTGGCGCAAGACGCCGGTCGGGCGCCTGCCCTACGGCCTGCAAAAGCGCGTGGACCTGGGCCGGGCGTTGGCCATGGAACCGCGCATCCTGCTGCTCGATGAGCCCATGGCGGGCATGAACATCGAGGAAAAGCAGGACATGAGCCGGTACATCCTGGACGTGAACGACGAATACGGCACCACGATCGTGCTGATCGAGCATGACATGGGGGTGGTCATGGACATCTCCGACCGGGTCGTGGTGCTGGACTACGGCCGCAAGATTGGCGACGGCACGCCCGCCGAGGTGCGGGACAATCCCGAGGTCATCCGGGCCTATCTGGGCGCCAGCCACTGAGGAGTCGCAATGGGATTCTTATTGGAAACAGTGATCGGCGGGTTGATGAGCGGCATGCTCTACGCCCTGGTGGCCCTGGGTTTCGTGCTGATCTTCAAGGCGTCGGGGGTGTTCAATTTCGCCCAGGGCGCGATGGTGCTGATCGCGGCGCTGGCCATGGCCCGCCTGTCGGGCTGGATCGACGCCTGGCTGGGTGGCGCCTCGCCCGTGCTGGCCAATCTGCTGGCTTTCGTGCTGGCCGCCCTGTTCATGTGGCTGATCGCCGTGCTGGTCGAACGCCTGGTGCTGCGCCATCTGGTCAACCAGGAGGCCACCACGTTGCTGATGGCCACCATCGGCATCAGCTACTTTCTGGATGGCATCGGCCAGATTCTGTTCGGCAGCTCGGTGTATTCGATCGACGTGGGCATGCCCAAGGATCCCGTCATCATCCTGGATACGGTGTTCGACGGCGGCGTGCTGGTCAGCCTGGAAGACCTGACGGCAGCCGTCATCGCTGCCGTGCTGGTGGCCGTGCTGGCGTTCTTCTTCCAGTACACCACCGTTGGCCGGGCCTTGCGTGCCGTGGCCGACGATCACCAGGCCGCGCAGTCGGTGGGCATTCCCCTGAACCGCATCTGGGTGGTGGTCTGGACCGTGGCCGGTCTGGTGGCCCTGGTCACGGGCATTGTCTGGGGATCCAAGTTCGGCGTGCAGTTCACCCTGTCCACAGCAGCCTTGCGCGCCTTGCCGGTGGTGATCCTGGGGGGGCTGACCTCGGTGCCGGGCGCCATCGTCGGCGGCCTGATCATCGGCGTGGGTGAAAAGCTGTCCGAAGTCTACCTGGGACCCTTCGTGGGCGGCGGCATCGAGATCTGGTTCGCCTACGTGCTGTCCCTGGTGTTCCTGCTGTTCCGGCCCCAGGGCCTGTTCGGCGAAAAAATCATCGACCGCGTCTGACAGGAAACCCGACCATGTTCTATCGTGAAAATGGCCAGTTCAAGAGTACCTACCGATCGGACCAGCAGATCTTTCCGATCCGCCAGGACCGCTGGTTCATCTCCGCCCTGCTGCTGCTTGCCTTCGTCGGCGTCCCCCTGGGGGCATCGGACTACTTTCTGCAGGCGATCTTCATCCCCTTTCTGATTCTGGCGCTGGCCGCCATCGGCCTGAACATCCTGGTGGGCTATTGCGGTCAGATTTCCATCGGTTCCGGGGCCTTCATGGCGGTGGGCGCCTATGCGGCCTGGAATTTCGGCGTGCGCCTGGACCTGCCGCTGGTAGCCCAGATCCTGATGGGCGGTGTGTTCGCCACCCTGACAGGTGTGGTGTTCGGCGTGCCCAGTCTGCGCATCCGCGGCCTGTATCTGGCGGTGACGACGTTGGCGGCGCAGTTCTTCATGGACTGGGCCTTCCTGCGCATCCCGTATTTCACCAACTATTCGTCCTCGGGCAATGTGTCGGTGCCGACGCTCGACGTCTTCGGCCTGCCGGTGGTCACGCCCGCGCAGAAATACCTGTTCGTGCTGTGCTTCGTGGCGATCATCGGCCTGCTGTCCAAGAATCTGGTGCGCGGCGCGATTGGCCGGCAGTGGATGGCGATTCGGGACATGGACGTGGCCGCTGCCGTCATCGGCATCCGGCCGGTGTACGCCAAGCTCACCGCCTTTGCCGTCAGTTCCTTCATCATCGGCGTGGCGGGTGCACTCTGGGCCTACATCCACCTGGGTTCCTGGGAACCCCTGGCCTTCGACCTGAACCGCTCGTTGCAACTGCTGTTCATCATCATCATCGGCGGCCTGGGGTCCATCATTGGCAGTTTCTTCGGTGCGGCCTTCATGGTGCTGGTGCCGGTGCTGCTGACCAACGTGCCGCACTGGCTGGGCCTGGACATCCCGGTGGACGTGGCCTCGCACATCGAGCACATGGTTTTCGGTTTCCTGATCGTCTTTTTCCTGATCGTGGAGCCGCACGGCCTGGCCAGACTGTGGAGCATCGCCAAGGAAAAACTCAGGATCTGGCCGTTCCCCCATTGAGGGGCCTTTGGGGCGGCGTTCGAACGGACCCGTTCTTTGTTGACACGATAGGTGCCATACGCACCAGGAGGAGCTACAAATGAAGCATGCATTGACGAAGACCGCCGCCGCAGCGCTGCTGGCTGCCGTCGGGTTGGCGGGGGTCGCGGGCACGGCCCAGGCCGCCGAGGAACAATTCGTCCCGCTGCTCGTCTATCGGACCGGCTCGTTTGCGCCGCTGGGCATTCCCTGGGCCAACGGCAAGATCGACTACCTCAAGCTCATCAACGAGCGCGACGGCGGCGTCAATGGCGTCAAGATCACCTACGAGGAATGCGAGACGGCCTATTCCACCGACAAGGGCGTGGAATGCTACGAACGCCTGAAAAACAAGCAGGGCGGGGCGTCCGGCTTTGATACCCAGTCCACCGGCATCACCTTTGCCGTGACTGACAAGGCGATCGTCGATGGGCAGTCGGTGATCACCGTAGGCTACGGTCTGTCGCAGTCGGCCGATGGCCGGGTCTTCAAATGGAATTTCCCGCTGCTGGGCACGTACTGGACGGCAGCCGATGTCATGATCCAGGACATTGCCAAGAAACTGGGCGGCGAAGACAAACTCAAGGGCAAGAAGATCGCCCTGATCTATCACGATTCGCCCTTTGGCAAGGAACCCATCCCGCTGCTCGAAGAACGCTCCAAGGCCAATGGCTTCGAGCTGCAGCTCTATCCGGTGGCCGCCCCCGGCGTCGAACAGAAATCCACCTGGCTGCAGATTCGCAAGAACCGCCCCGACTACGTCATTCTCTGGAGCGCCGGGATCATGACGCCGACCGCCATCCGCGAGGCGCAGGGCGTGGGTTATCCGCGCGACAAGATGTACGGCATCTGGTGGGCCAGTTCCGAGACCGACGTCCAGGATCTGGGTGACGTCGCCAAGGGCTATCACGGCATCACGATCCAGAACAGCGCGGAACATGGCCGGGTGCATGACGACGTCAAGAAATACGTCTACGACAAGGGCGAAGGCGCCGACAAGGACGGCACCACCTTCGGGTCGCTGGCCTACACGCGCGGCATGATGATTTCCATGCTGCAGGTCGAGGCCATCCGTACGGCCCAGGAAAAATTCGGTAAAGGCAAGCACATGACGCCCGAGCAGGTGCGCTGGGGGTATGAAAACCTGAATCTGGACCAGGAACGCCTGGAACAGCTGGGTTTTGCCAAGCTGATGCGTCCGGTGAAGACCTCGTGCGAGAACCACATGGGCGATGACTGGGCGCGCATCATCCAGTGGGACGGCAAGAAATTCAATGTCGTCTCTGACTGGTATCAGTCCAATCCGAAATACGTGCAGCCGCTGGTGAAGGCTCTGGGCGACAAGTACGCCGCCGAAAAGAAACTGCCGACGCGCGATTGCGCTGCCGAGTAAGCCGTGCCGGGGCCGGGCAGCGCCCGGCCCCCTGGGAGAGGAATCAATGGAAAGCGCACAGGCGTCCGAACCCGCAGTGCTGTTGAACGTCAACGGCATCGAGGTCATCTATAACCACGTCATCCTGGTGCTCAAGGGGGTGTCCCTGACCGTGCCGGAAGGCCGGATCGTGGCGCTGCTGGGCGCCAATGGCGCGGGCAAGACGACCACCTTGCGGGCCATTTCCAATCTGCTGCGCGGCGAGCGCGGCGAGGTCACCAAAGGTGGGATCGAATATCGCGGGGAACGCATCGAATCCCTGTCGCCGGCCGATCTGGTCCAGCGCGGGGTAGTCCAGGTCATGGAAGGCCGGCACTGTTTCGCCCACCTGAGCATCGAAGAAAACCTGCTCACGGGCGCCTATACCCGGCGCCTGAGTCGGGCCGATCTGGATGCGGCCCTGGACAAGGTCTACCGTTATTTCCCGCGCCTGAAACAGCGGCGCAAGAGTCAGGCGGGCTATACGTCTGGCGGCGAACAGCAGATGGCGGCCATCGGCCGGGCGCTGATGGCCGACCCGCGCATGATCCTGCTGGACGAGCCTTCGATGGGCCTGGCGCCGCAGATCGTCGAGGAAATCTTCGAGATCGTGCGCGACCTGAACCAGCGCGAGGGGGTCAGTTTCCTGCTGGCGGAACAGAACACCAATGTGGCCCTGCGCTATGCGGACTATGGCTACATTCTGGAAAACGGCCGCGTGATGATGGACGGCGACGCCCGCGCATTGGCCGAGAACGAGGATGTAAAGGAATTCTATCTGGGCGTCTCGGGGGCGGGGCGCACCAGCTTTCGTGACACCAAGTTCTATCGCCGGCGCAAGCGCTGGCTGGCTTGATGCGAGGGTAATGCCATGCAGGCATATTACGATGCGCGTGAAACCCTGCCTCCCGATGCGCGTGAGCGGCAGCTTTTCGAGCGCCTGCCCGCCGCGCTGGAGCGGGCGCGGGCGCGGGCGCCGGCCATCGCCCGGCAGCTCCAGGAGATCGATCTGGCGGCGCTGGATTCGCGCGCGGCCCTGGCCCGCGTGCCGGTGCTGCGCAAGAGCGAACTGTTGCAGGCCCAGCATGCCGCCCACATGGCCCGCACGGATGGTACCGGCGATGCCGAACGGCAGCGCGTGTTCGGCGGTTTCTCGACGCTCGGCTGGGGCGAGGCGCGGCGGGTGTATGCCTCGCCAGGGCCCATCTACGAGCCTGAAGGTCCGCGCCCGGACTACTGGGGTTTTGCCCGTGCATTGCACGCAGCGGGAGTGCGCTCCGGCATGCTGGTGCACAATTGCTTTTCCTATCACTTCACGCCTGCCGGTTCCATGATGGAAACTGCTGCGCACGCGCTGGGCTGCACGGTGTTCCCCGGCGGGGTCGGGCAGACCGAACTGCAGGTGCGCACCATGGCAGACTTGGCGCCGCATGCCTACACCGGCACGCCCAGTTTCCTGCGCATCATTCTGGAAAAGGCCGACGAAATGGGGGTGGCGTTGCCTTCGTTGAGGCGGGCGTTGTTTTCGGGCGAGGCGTATCCGCCGTCGTTGCAGGCCTGGTTCCGGGACCGTGGCATCCAGGGTTTCCAGGCCTATGGCAGTGCCGACCTGGGCATGGTGGCGTTCGAGACGCCTGCGCGCGAAGGCCTGGTCGTCAACGAGGATCTGATCCTGGAAATCGTCCGGCCAGGGACTGGCCAACCGGTGCCCGCAGGCGAGGTCGGCGAACTGGTGGTGACGACCTTGAATGCGGACTACCCGCTGCTGCGCTTCGGCACCGGCGATCTTTCGGCCTTGATGCCTGGGGTTTCGCCCTGCGGCCGGACCAATCTGCGTATCCGCGGCTGGCTGGGACGGGCTGATCAGACGACGAAAGTCCGAGGCATGTTCGTGCATCCCGAACAGATTGCCCGTGTGCTGGATCGGCATCCGGAAATCAGCCGCGCGCGCCTGGTGGTGTCGGGGGGCGCGGGTCACGACATCATGACGCTGCACGTCGAGACCGGGGGCGCGCTCGATGCCGCAGCCGTGGCCGATACGGTTCGCGAGCAGACCAAGCTGCGGGCGCTCGTCGAAATCGTGGCGGCCGGCAGCCTGCCCAACGATGGCAGGGTGATCGAGGATGCCCGCCACTACGACTGAATGGTCGTGCGACATGGCAGCGGCAGTGATCAACATATAGTGACAGGGCATATTGATTCCCGGGCTCCCTCGGTTACTATGTGCAAATCCGTACAGCAGACCAAGGGAGACCTTTCCATGCGTGGATTCAAACTGATCACTGGCCTGGCCGTCCTGCTGGGCGCCGGCATGCCTCTGGCCCAAGCCGATACCCTGTCCGTGGTCAAGGCACGCGGCGCTGTGCAGTGCGGCGTCACCACCGGCTTTGCCGGGTTCTCGGCGCCGGATGCCAAGGGCGAATGGAAAGGGCTGGACGTGGACATGTGCCGTGCCGTTGCGGCCGCCGTGCTGGGCGATGCGTCCAAGGTCAAGATCGTGCCTCTGAATGCGCAGCAGCGGTTCACTGCCCTGCAGTCGGGTGAAATTGACCTGCTGGCGCGCAACACGACTGTGACGCAGTCCCGCGATACCGCGCTGGGCGCCATTCATGTGGCCATCAACTTCTATGACGGCCAGGGTTTCATGGTGCCCAAGTCCCTGGGCATCGCCTCGGCCCGCGACCTGAATGGGGCCACGGTCTGCATGCAGACCGGCACGTCCAACGAACAGAACATGGCCGACTGGGCGCGTGCGCACAACGTGCAGTACAAGCCGGTCGTGATCGAGCAGTTCAACGAGGTCGTCAACGCGTTCTCGGCGGGCCGCTGCGATGTGTTCACCACCGATGCCTCGGGCCTGGCTTCGATCCGCATTTCCAAGCTGTCCAAGCCTGCCGACTACGTGATCCTGCCGGAAATCATCTCCAAGGAACCCCTTGGGCCTTTCGTGCGGCAAGGTGACGACGCCTGGCTGAACATCGTCAAATGGTCCTTTCACGCCATGGCGGGCGCCGAGGAACTGGGGGTGAGTTCGGCCAACGTCGATGCGCAGCTGAAAAGCGCCGATCCCAACGTGCAGCGCCTGCTGGGCGTGACCGGCAGCGCGGGCAAGAACCTGGGCCTGGACGAACAATGGGCCTACAACATCGTCAAGCAGGTCGGCAACTACGGCGAATCGTTCGAGCGCAATGTGGGCATGGGCAGTCCGCTGCAGATCCAGCGCGGCCAGAACGCGCTCTGGAAGGATGGCGGCCTGCTGTATCCGTTGCCGATCCGCTAATCAGGTTCTTTTTCGGTACACCAGGCTGATGCGCGCGAAGGCCGCCTGGAGTTCCGGCGTGCCGGCCTGGAAGACCACGGGCCGGCCCTTTTGCACGAAGCACACCAGTTTTTTCGAGGCGAACAGCGGAATGAACTTGGTGGACTGGATGTCGGCCCAGGGGACTTCGCGGCGCGTGATCCAGGATTGACGGATCCCCCAGCCGGAGATCTCTGTGACCGAGGTCCACATGTGGACGCTCATCCAGAGCAGGGCGCCGAAGCACACGACGATGCTGGCGATGACCGGCATGGGCAGTGATTCTGCAGGTGCCAGCTGCAGCACGATGACCAGGCGCACGGCGATCATGGCCATGATCACCCAGGCAATGGCTGCGATCCAGCGCGGCCAGGCGCGGCCGCGCAGCGGCAGCGGGCCGATCTGGGCCATGAGCGCCGCATGTTCTTCGGCTGAGGGACGGCCGAAAGGGGACATCAGCACGTCTTTTTCAGGGCCAGTGCGCGACCTGCGCGGCTGGCCGTGGAGCGGCCGATCTGTGCGGAAATCCATTGCCCGATGTCTACGACGGCATCCAGATCGACATCTGTGCGCAGTCCTTGGCCGCGCATCAGGTACAGCACGTCTTCTGTGGCAACGTTGCCGGTCGCGCCCTTGGCGTAGGGGCAGCCGCCCAGCCCGGCGACCGAACTGTGGAAGATGCGCACGCCGCATTCCAGCGCGGCCAGGATATTGGCCAGCGCCTGGCCATAGGTATCGTGGAAATGCCCCGAAACCCGGGTGCCCAGATCGGTGACCTGGCCAACGGCACGCAGCACGCGCCCGACCTGGGCGGCGGTGCCCACGCCGATGGTGTCGGCCACGTCGATTTCGTCGCAGCCCAGCCGCAGCAGGCGTTCGGCGACGTCCACCACAGCAGCGACCGGGGTTTCGCCCTGGTAGGGGCAGCCCAGCGCGCAGCTGATGCTGCCGCGCAGGCGCAGTCCGGCTTCTTTTGCGGCGGCCGCCACGGGTTCAAAGCGGGCGATGGATTCGGCGATGGAGCAGTTGATGTTGCGCTGTGAGAAAGCCTCGCTGGCGGCGCCGAAGATCACGATCTCGTCGGCACGGGCGGCCAGGGCACCTTCGAATCCGCGCAGGTTCGGCACCAGGACGGAATGGATCGTGCCCGCGCGGCGTGTGATCCCGGCCATGACGGCGGCACCGTCGGCCATTTGCGGCACCCATTTGGGGGAAACGAAGGATGCGGCCTCGACATTGGCGAAGCCAGCCGCCGTGAGGCGGTCGACGAGTTCGATCTTGATGGCAGTGTCGACGAACTGCTTTTCATTCTGCAGGCCGTCACGCGGCCCGACTTCGACGATCTTGATGTATTCGGCCATGGGGGTCATCCGGCGAAGTGTTCGAGGCAGGAGAAACAGCCATCATAGCGCAGCCGAGGGCGCACGCCGGTAGCGGCCATCGGCAGTGCGTTCGATCCGCCCGGCGATTTCCAACAGGGTCAGCCGGCTCATCAGGCGGTCGATGGGCCAGTCCAGATCGGCCTGCAGCGTGTCCAGGGCGACCGGGTCCAGGCCGATCCGCCCCAGCAGGGCGCGGGCGTCAGGATCCAGGGCGGAATCTTGGGCGGGTGCCACATCAGGAACAGTGGCAGATTCCGTCGGGGGAACGGGTGTGGTCCCTGTCAGGCCAGGCAACGTGCCCTGCCGGAGTTCCTCGACGATGTCCTGTCCGGATTCGACCAGCTTGGCCCCTTGGCGGATCAGGGCGTGGCAGCCGCGTGACAGGGGCGAATGGATGGAGCCGGGAATGGCAAAGACTTCGCGTCCCAGTTCGCCTGCCAGCCGGGCGGTGATCAGTGAGCCGCTGCGCGCTGCGGCCTCGACCACCAGCACCCCCTGGCTCAGGGCGGCGACGATGCGGTTGCGCTGCGGGAAATGAAACGGCAGCCCCGGCGCGCCGAGGGGAAATTCCGACAGCAGCAGGCCGCAGGCGGCGATGCGATGGGCCAGGGCATGATGCGCGGGGGGGTAGACCCGGTCGACGCCGGTGCCCAGGACGGCCAGGGTGCTGCCGCCCGATTCGCCTGCGTCCAGGGCGCCGGCATGGGCCGCGCCGTCGATGCCGCTGGCCAGCCCGCTGACGATGCACCAGCCCTGCAATGCCAGGTGGCGCGCGAAGGCGTGGGCGTTGCGCTCGCCGTCCGCTGTGGCATGGCGCGCGCCGACGATGGCCAGCATGGGGCGGCGCAGGACGTCCAGCCGGCCGTGGGCGTACAGGATTGGCGGCGGGTCGGTCAGCGCGTACAGGGTGCGTGGGTAGTGGGGGTCGGCCAGGGTCAGCAGGTGATGATCGTCGGCTTGCAGCCAGTCCAGCGTCTGATCGATTGCGGTCTGGATCGAAGATTCTGGGGGCTGGCGCAGACGGGCTGCCAGTGCGGGGTCCAGGTATCGGGCCAGGCTGCCGGTGGTGGCGGCGACGATCTGCTGCGGCAGGCCGAACACCGACAGCAACAGGCGGATCCGGGCCGCGCCAAGTTCGGGTTCGAGGCTCAGGCGAATCCAGGCACGCAGTTCGTCTTCAGCGATGGTCTGTGACATGGGTGCAGTGTGCCATGGATTGCCCGGGTCGCGTGGGCGAGTGTGACGCAAGCAGCATGGCATGACAGTGATTTCCGTCAACCCTGACAGGAGTCGAATCATGTTGCGTCACAAATGGCCCTGGATCCCCGCATCCGAGATTACGCCGGAATCTGTCTGGGCATCACGCCGGTCGTGGATGAGGCAGGTCGGATATGGCACCCGGGTCTTGAGCGCACTGGATGACGGGCTTGGGTGCTGTTCTATGTTCTATGATGGAGGTCTGGCTTTTATCGATTCAGACAATCACCATGGCCCTGCTACCCATTCTCAAGTATCCGGACCCCCGCTTGCACACGGTCGCCGCGCCGGTCCAGCAGGTGGATGACCGTATTCGCCAGCTGGTGCGCGACATGGCCGAAACCATGTATGCGGCACCCGGGGTCGGTCTGGCCGCGACCCAGGTGGATGTCCACGAACGTGTCGTGGTCATCGATGTCTCCGAGGACGGCAACGACCTGCGCGTACTGATCAACCCCGAAATCACCTGGAAAAGCGAGGAACTCCAGGTGTACGAAGAAGGCTGCCTGTCGGTGCCCGGCGTCTATGACGAGGTCGAACGCTCCGCGCGCATCCATGTGCGTGCGCTGGACGAACGCGGCGAACCCTATGAATTCGATGCCGAAGGCCTGCTGGCCGTGTGTGTGCAGCACGAACTCGATCACCTGTTGGGCAAGGTCTTCGTCGAGTACCTGTCCACGCTCAAGCAGAACCGGATCCGCACGCGCCTGCGCAAGCAGCAGCGCGAGGCCCAGCGCGAATCCGCCGGGGCCTGAATGCGCATCGCTTTTGCAGGAACGCCGGAATTCGCCCGGCAGGCCCTGGCCGCACTGATCGAGGCCGGGCACGAAGTCGTGTGCGTCCTGACCCAGCCGGACCGGCCGTCGGGGCGCGGCATGAAGTGTCTGCCCAGCCCTGTCAAACAGGCGGCCATCGACGCTGGCATTCCCGTGCTGCAGCCGCGCAGCCTGCGGCTGGACGGCAAATATCCAGAGGATGCCCAGGGGGCCGAGGCTGCATTGCGGGCCCTGGCGCCGGATGTCATGGTCGTGGCGGCCTATGGCCTGATCCTGCCCCGCTGGGTGCTGGACCTGCCGCGCTGCGGTTGCCTGAACATCCATGCCAGCCTGCTGCCGCGCTGGCGCGGCGCGGCGCCCATCCAGCGGGCGATCGAGGCGGGCGATGCCGCCAGTGGCGTGACCATCATGCAGATGGACGAGGGACTGGACACGGGCGACATGCTGCATCGGGTGGAACGCCCGCTGGCGGCAGACGAGACTGGCGCCAGCCTGCACGACAGGCTGGCGGCTGACGGTGCGCAGGCCATCGTGGATGTCCTGGCGCGGTTGGATGCCGGGGATGCGCCGACGCCGGTCCCCCAGCCAGAGGCGGGGGTGTGCTACGCAGACAAACTGCTGAAATCCGAATCGGCGCTGGATTTTTCCCGTCCTGCGACAGAACTGGCCCGTCGGGTGCGGGCCTTCGATCCGTTTCCCGGCACGACGATGGCATTGCCTGGATTGGATGCGCCGCTCAAGGTCTGGGGCGCGCAGGTGCTGACGAACCAGGCCGGTGCCGGTGGATCGGCGCCGGGCACGATCGTGGGCATGGGGCCGGACGGCATCGATGTGGCAACGGCCGATGGGGTGCTGCGCGTGACGGTGGTGCAGAAACCGGGCGGACGACGTCAGCCGGTGGCCGAATTCATGCGGGCGTATCGCGGCTAGGGTTGTCCTGCCTGCAGGGTTGGCGTTGGCCGGACTCTGGCTGGACGCCTGAGTGTGGCGCCGGATCAGCTGCCGGAGGATTTCTTGCGCGAAGTATCGATGCCGAGCTGTTTGAGCTTGCGGTACAGGTGGGTGCGTTCCAGCCCGGTGCGTTCGGACACCCGTGTCATGCTGTGATTTTCGTGCAGCAGATGGTATTCGAAGTAAATGCGCTCGAATTCGTCGCGGGCCTCGCGCAGGGGCTGGTTCAGTGAGATTTTGCCCAGGTACGAATCGTCGTGGGCCTGGGGGGCGGGTTCTGCGCCCATGGACGGCGGGACGGCAGGCCCGCCTGCCAGCGCCGGCGGTTGGGTAAAGACCGGATCGGCCGGGATCACTGGGCGTTCGGTGCGACTGCGCATGGAAGCCGGGATCACCGGGCGCGCGAGACCGGCAGAGACGGCCTTCAGCAGTTTTTGCAGGGTGATGGGTTTTTCCAGGAAATCGACGGCGCCGATGCGGGTCGCCTCGACAGCGGTGTCCACGGTTGCGTGGCCGCTCATCATGATGACGGGCATGTTCAGCAATCCCTGGCTGGACCATTCCTTGAGCAGACTGACGCCGTCGGTATCGGGCATCCAGATATCCAGCAGCACCAGATCGGGTCGCTGGCGGAGACGGGATTCCCGGGCCTGCGCCGCATTTTCCGCGAGCTCGACCGTGTGGCCTTCGTCGTAGAGAATTTCGGACAGCAGTTCGCGGATGCCGATTTCGTCGTCCACCACCAGAATTCTGGCCATATCACCTCACTTTAAGTTCTGCGTATTATCCTGTGCTTGCCGGGGCGCGTCCAGCCGGGGGGCCTCGTTGGCCAGTCTGGAAAACAGGATCGAAAGACGGGCGCCGCCTTCGGTCCGGTTGGAAATGTCCACTTGGGCTGCATGTTCTTCGATGATCTTCTTGACGATCGCCAGCCCGAGCCCGGTGCCGGTCGGCTTGGTCGTCACGTAGGGCTCGAAGACCCGGTGCAGGACTTCGGGGGCAAAGCCTGGGCCGTTGTCCGAGACGGTCAGCCGGACGCGTGGCTGGCCGGCATCGTCATCCGGGCGGATCAGGCGGGTCTGCACCCGGACTTCGGCCGTGCCGGGCGCGGCATGCTGGCAGGCGGCGTCGCGGGCGTTGGCCAGCAGGTTGTGGATCACTTGACGCAACTGGGCGGGGTCGCCCTGGATGAGGGGCAGGTCGGCGGCCAGCTGGGCATCAAAGCGGGCCGTGCCCTGGGTGGTCGGTGGCAAGGTGGGCTCGGCGGGATCCCAGCCGTACAGCATCAAGACTTCAGTCAGCAGGGCGTTCAGGTCGATGTCCTGCATCTGCGCCGGCGGCGTGCGGGCGTATTCACGGAAATCATCCACCATGCGTTTCAGGGATGCGACCTGGTTGACGATGGTCTGGGTAGACCGGTGCAGCATGGCGGCGTCGTCTGGTGTCAGCCGATCCGCCAGTTTCATGGCCAGTCGCTCGGCCGATAGTTGGATGGGGGTCAGCGGGTTCTTGATCTCGTGGGCCAGTCGGCGGGCGACCTCGCCCCATGCGACGGTACGGCTGGCGGAGATGACCTCGCTGATGTCGTCGAACACCACCAGGTAGCCATCCTCGCGGCCATCCATGATCAGCCGGGTGCCTCGGGCCAGCAGCGTGATGACGTGTTTCTTGCGTTCGTTGTCTGGCGCGGCCTGGAGTTCGATTTCGAACTGCTGCTGCCAGTAGGGGCGTGTGGATTCGACTGCATCGTGGGCAGAGAATGCCTGACGGATCAGGCGCGCGAGCGCCAGGGCGCCGTCTGCGGTTTCCAGCGGGCGGCCCTGCACGGTGCGCAGATCGACGTGCAGGATGGTCTGGGCGCCCTGGTTGAACAGGGTCAGGCGGAAGGCGCGGTCGAACACCAGCACCCCGGAGGACAGGTTGCTGAGCACGGATTCCAGGTACAGATTGCTTTGTTCCAGCTGGCGACGATGGCGGTCCACCATCTGACGGGCTTCGTCCAGCTGGCGTGTCATGGCGTTGAACGATCGCGTCAGCTGGCCGACCTCGTCGCGGGCCGGGGGTTCGGGCAGGGGGCGATAGTCGCCGACCCCGACGGCCTGGGTACCCGAGGCCAGGGTCAGCAGGGGCTGTACCAGGCGCCGCGAGACGGCCAGCGCCACGACCACGGCGGCGAACACGGCCAGTATCAGGGCCAGGGTCAGGGTGATGCCGTAGAGTTTGCGCAGTCCCAGGCGCGACAGGGCCAGTTCCTGATAATCACGGAACCCCTGCTGGACCTGGCTGGCGTTGTGGGCGATGCGTTCCGGCACGGCCTGGATCACTTGCAGCCAGCGCGAATCGCCCCCCAGGCTCATGGGGCTGCCCAGCCGGTCCGATGTGGCCGGCCCCAGCGGGATGATGACGCGCAGGTGCAGAGCATCGTTGGTCGGCCCGTCGCCGTTCGCCACATCGGCTTCGGCCGCCGCGTAGCCCTGGGCCACGCGCAGTTGGTTCATGACGCTGCTGGGGGGCGGGTCCGGCAGCAGCTGGCTGAAGGCGGATGAGGAAAAAGCGATCAGGCGGCCATTGCCGGTAAAGACCATGGCTTCGTCGATTTCGTTCGCGGATCGCAGCGAGGTGAGCAGCGAGGCGATTTCGGCATCGCTGGCGTTCGTGAGCCGCAGGACCATGTTGCGCGCCCGGCCATTGAGCTCGGCAAGTTGCGTGTCCAGCGCTGCGCGGCCAAGGTTCAGGCCGGCTTCCAGGGCGGTGTCCACCCGCACGTTGAACCAGGATTCGATCGAGCGCGACATGAACTGTACTGACAGCACGTAGATCAGCACGCCGGGCAGAATGCCGATCAGGGTGAAGTACAGCGTGAAACGGGCCGTCATCCGGGCGCCGAACTGGCGCCTGCGGATCTGGCGCCACAGCCGGATCGCGAGGATGGCGACCCAGGAGATCAGGGCGATCGCCAGTATGCCGTTGAGCAGCAGCAGTACGTCGTATTGCTGCGCATAGCGCGAGGCATTGCCGGTGGACCAGACCAGCAGGCCCAGCAATGCGATCGCACTGGCGGCGGCGACCCCCAGCGCAGAGCGCAGCGCCCAGCGGATCAGCCGCGGGGTGTTGCGGCGGAGATTGAAAAGGTGAATTCTTTCCATGGGGTCGTCAGTGACCAGGCAGCGCTGTTGAGCGCATCGACCTGGAAGGGGCGGGCCAGGCGGGAAGTATCCAGCCGCAGCCGCAGCCGTCCCTGGTAGGTCTGGTCGGGCGTGAACTGGTCGGCGTTGCCGAGGGGCCAGTCGCGGATATGGCGAACCAGGTCCAGGGCTTCGTCCAGGGATGTGGCCGGCAGGGACAGGTCCCCGGTGCCGACCCGCCACTGGCGGGTCAGGGCGTTGTACTGGATGCGCCAGGTCTGACTGGCCGACAGGACCGTTTTGTTGAACCACCACCAGCGAGGGTGTTCGATGTTCAGGTCGGCTGTGAAGTACAGGGGCAGCCCCTTGCGGGCGGCTTCGTGCAGTTCGCCGCCCAGCGTGAAGTCGATGTCGGCATTCAGCAGCAGCTGTCCCTGGCTGAGCACGGGTTCGATGCGGATGACCTGGCCGTCATCGGCCTGGGCAGCCGCAGGTGCCAGGAACAGAAGGCTGAAGGCCAGGAGAATCAGAAAGCGTGGCATGCGCTGGCGGTGGTGGGACATAGGATCGCGGACAGTCGCAGTATTGTTGACCCAGCGCCAAAGCGCAAGCCGCGCGGCCCTGTCCGGGTCATGCGGGCTTGCGCAGCAGGGCGAAATAGAAGCCGTCGCCGTCGTCCGGGTTGCCGGGCAGGATGTGGCCGGGTGCCGGCATGCGTCGCGCCTCGGGGTGCCGGTCCAGGAAGGCTGCGATCTGCCATTCACCTTCCTGGGGAAAGATCGAGCAGGTGGCGTACAGCAGGTGGCCACCGGGAGCCAGCAGCGGCCACAGCGCATCCACGATGCCGGCCTGGCTTTCTGCCGTGCGGGCCAGATCGTCGGCGCGGCGCAGCCAGCGGATATCGGGATGGCGGCGCACCACGCCGGACGCCGTGCAGGGCACGTCGGCCAGAATGGCTTCGTAGGGCTGGCCGTCCCACCAGTCGCCGGGGCGGGCGGCATCGGCGCATCGCAAGCACACATCGGGGGATTCCAGGCCCAGCCGCTGCAGATTTTCGCCGACGCGGCCCAGGCGCTGGGCATCGCTGTCCAGTGCAGTCAGGCGCAGGGTATGGCGTTCCAGCAGGTGGGCCGTCTTGCCGCCTGGTGCTGCGCAGGCGTCCAGCACGCGCATGCCGTCTTGCAGCGGCAGCAGCCGCGCGGCCTGCTGGGCCGAGAGATCCTGTACCGACCACCAGCCTTCGGTGTAGCCAGGGATGTTGCGCACGGGGCGCGGTGTGCCCAGAATCAGGCCGTCCGCGCCCGCAGGCCGGGCGTCCAGACCCGCAGCATTCAGGCGCGTCTGCAGCGTGTCCCGGTCGATGCGCCGGACATTGGCACGCAGCGCCATGGGCGGCGCCTGATCGGCGGCGGTCAGGATTGTCTGCCAGTCGTCCGGCCAGGCAGTGCGCACCGTGTCGATCCACCAGCCGGGATGGTTCCAGACGGCCTCGGGCGTATCGGCCAGCGCGGCGTTCAGCGCTGCGCGCTCGCGTCCGTAGCGGCGCAGCACGGCATTGATCAGGTTCTTGGCGGGTCGCGTGCGGCGGTCGGCGGCAGCGGCTTCGACCAGCTGGTGGACCAGCGTGTGTGCGGTGTAGATCGGCGTGCCGGGCGGCTGGTCGGCGCCTTCGGCCTGGCGCAGGCTGGCTTCCAGCAGGCTCAGGCCCAGCAGGATCAGGGCCTCGACCAGGCGTTCCGGCGGGCGGCGCGGCACCAGCCGTTCGCGCACAGCGCGGGCATGGCCCAGGCGGCGCATGGCGTGAAAGGACAGGGCCTGGGCGGCGGGGCGCAGCGCAGCGGGGCTCGATTCCAGCGCTTCGGACAGCGACTGGCCGCCCAGTACCGCACGGATGGCACGGGCGGCGGCCAGCAGCTGGTCGGACAGAGCGGGGGAATGTGGCGATTCCGGCACGGAAAGTATCCAGAATGGAGAAATGATGAGTCAGACCCCGGGGACTTTAGCACCGATTGGCTAAAATCAAGGATTCGCTTCGTTCCGGTTCGCCTGGCTGTGGCTGGCCGGGGCGCATGATGTCTTTCCGTCCGCCTGCCACCGAGTATTCCCATGAGCCAATCCCCCCGTGTCGGTTTCGTCAGCCTGGGTTGTCCCAAGGCCCTGGTCGATTCCGAACGCATCCTGACCCAGTTGCGCACCGATGGCTACACCATCAGCCCCGATTACGAGGGGGCCGATGTCGTTGTGGTGAATACCTGTGGTTTCATCGACAGCGCCAAGGCTGAATCCCTGGATGCCATTGGCGAGGCCATCACGGAAAACGGCAAGGTCATCGTCACTGGTTGCCTGGGCGTGGAAGCCGACATGATTCGCAACGTGCACCCGGCCGTGCTGGCGGTCACCGGTCCCCAGCAGTACGAGCAGGTGGTGCGCGCCGTGCATGCCGCTGCGCCCCATGAACGTCCGCACGATCCCTACGTGGACCTGGTGCCGCCCCAGGGCATCCGCCTGACGCCGCGCCACTATGCCTACCTGAAGATCTCCGAAGGCTGCAACCACAACTGCAGTTTCTGCATCATCCCGTCCATGCGCGGGCGGCTGGTCAGCCGGCCGATCGGCGACGTGCTGGGCGAGGCCCGCCGCCTGGTCGATGCGGGGGTGAAAGAACTGCTGGTGATTTCCCAGGACACCAGCGCCTATGGCGTGGACGTCAAATACCGCACAGGTTTCTGGGACGGCCGCCCGGTCAAGACGCAACTGACCGCGCTGGCCAATGCGCTGGGCGAGTTCGGTGTCTGGGTGCGCATGCTCTATGTCTATCCCTACCCCCATGTGGATGAACTGATCCCCCTGATGGCCGCAGGCCGCATCCTGCCGTATCTGGACATTCCCTTCCAGCACGCCAGCCCGCGCATCCTGAAAGCCATGAAGCGCCCCGCCTTCGAGGACCGTACCCTGGCCCGCATCCGCCAGTGGCGCGAGGCCTGTCCGGACTTGACGCTGCGTTCCACTTTCATCGTGGGCTTTCCCGGTGAAACAGAGGAAGACTTCCAGTACCTGCTGGACTGGATGACGGAAGCCCAGCTCGACCGCGTTGGCTGTTTCCAGTATTCGCCAGTCGCAGGCGCGCGCGCCAATGAACTGGCCGATCCCGTGCCCGACGAGGTCAAGGCCGAGCGCTGGGAACGCTTCATGGCGCATCAGCAGGCGATTTCCACGCAGCGGCTGGCGGCCAAGGTCGGCCGCACCCTGATGGTGCTGGTGGACGAGGTGGACACAGAAGGCGGCGCCACGGCGCGTTCCATGGCCGATGCCCCCGAAATCGACGGCAATGTGTTGCTGCGCGATGCGGCGGGCCATGCTCCGGGCGATCTGATCCAGGTCAGGATCGAGGACGCGGACGAATACGATCTGTACGGGGTGCCGGTTTAAGCCGGGTCTTCGGGTTTGCGCGGCACCACGCGCGGGGGCGGTTTGCCGGCTTCCAGGGGCTGGGCGCGCTTGAAGGTGGTCACGGGCAGGTCGCCGAACACGCCGCGCCGTGCGGCGGCGCGCCAGGCGTGGCCATAGGCGACTTCCAGGCTCAGGTGGATCGTGCCGTCGGCGTGGCGGCGGCGTTCCAGGGCGCGGACCAGGCGTTCGCGCCAGGCGCGGCCCGGCAGGCCCGGCCTGCGGCTTGGGTGGGGGTTGCCCCCCAGCGCGCGCACGTCTTCCAGCAGTTTGTCGGCGGTCTTGTAGGTCAGGGTGATGATTTCCTGATCCATGACGGGGTCGGCGAACCCCACTTGCAGCATCAGGTCGCCGAAATCGTGCATGTCCACGAATTCCATGGGTTTCGTGTCGGGGTCGGCTTCGGCCAGGGCCTCGCGCAGTTCGCGGAAGGTGCCGGGTCCCAGGCTGGAATACATCGCCAGCGCGTCATTGCGCAGGATGCGGCGCCATTCCTGCAGCACCAGATGCGGTTCCGGGTGCCAGTGCAGCGCCAGGTTCGACCAGACCAGGTCCAGGCTTTCGTCTGCCAGGCCGGTCTCGGCCAGATCCGCTTGCCGGAAATCCGGTTTTGGCGTGGGTTTGTTGCGCAGCCGGTGCCAGAAGCCAGGCCGGGTCGCGTAGCGGCTGCGTGCCGTGTCCAGCAATGCGCCGCAGGCGTCCAGGCCGATGTAATGCTGGTCGGGATAGCGGGCCCGTAACGGGTCCAGCGCATGGGCCGCACCGCAGCCTGCATCCAGGATATCGTGCGGCGCGATGCGGATATAGCTCAGGCGGCGCAGCATGCGCTGGGCAATTTCCCCGTACAGGAATTGCGGGGCATCCAGGGGCGCGCGCCGGGCGAACTGGCGCGTCACGGCCTGGGGGTCGATGGGCAGTCGGGGCAGCTGTGGCATAAATGATCAAGACTGGCTTCGGGACGCCCCGAAGCGTGCTGTGATAGCGGTTTCCTGTGGAGGGACACGCCATTATGCTGCATCTGCCGCTGAACCGTTGGCGCGACTGGATTCCAGCCGACTGCCCGTGCTGTGGCCGCCGCACGGCCGGCCAGGGCCCATGTCCCGATTGTCAGGCGCGCCTGCGGCCGGATGATGCGCAGCCACGTTGTCCGTGCTGTGCGCATCCGTTGGACGCAGGGCGGTGTCCTGATTGCGATCCGGGGCAGATGGCTTTTGACCGTGTGGTTGCCGCGTTCGATTATGCCGGTTTGGGCCGGGGACTGATTCATGATTACAAGATCCGGCACCGCCTGCCCCTGGCGGGCGTACTGGTGGATCAACTGGAACGGGCGGTGCGTGCGGCGGGGACGCAGGCCGATCCGCCGGACTGGATCGTGCCGGTACCGGCCAGGCGTGCAGCGTTGCGCCAGCGCGGATTCAGTCCGCCCGCCGAGGTGGCCCGCCTGCTGGCGCGCAGGTTGGGACTGCGCTATCGGCTGGATGGTGTGCTGCGGGTCCGTGAAGGCGGCCGGCAAGTGGGGCGGGACCGTGCGTTGCGCCTGCAGGCCCAGGCCGGGTCATTTGCGTGCGGTGTGCCGGGCGGGGTGTGCGGCCAGCGGATCGCGGTGGTGGACGATGTCCTGACCACGGGCGCCACGCTGCAGGCGGTGGCCGCCGTGTTGAAGGACGCGGGCGCCGCCCGGGTCGAAGGCTGGGTCCTGGCCCGGGCGGTGCATGTGCACCACCATGGCGGTGCGCCTGCCGATGGGCGCGCCGTACAATAGGCGCCGCTGGCTCGCTGCCTTGATTCCGATCCATGTTCCACATCGTCCTCGTCGAACCCGAAATTCCACCCAATACCGGCAATGTGATCCGCCTGGCGGCCAATACCGGTGCGTTTCTGCATCTGGTGCGGCCGCTGGGGTTTGCCCTGGATGACGCGCGCATGCGGCGGGCGGGGCTGGATTATCACGAATGGGCGCGTTTGCAGGTGCATGATGGCCTGGATGAGGCGCTGGCGGTGATCGGCGGGGATCCGTCACGGCGTTTTGCGCTGACGACGCGCGGATCGTCACTGATCGGCGGACAGACATTCCAGCCGGGCGACGTGTTCGTATTCGGACGAGAAACCGCCGGCCTGTCGGCTGGACAACTGGCCGTTTTCCCCCTGGCGCAGCGCATCCGCCTGCCCATGCAGCCGGGACAGCGCAGCCTGAACCTGTCCAATGCCGTGGCGGTCACGGTTTTCGAGGCCTGGCGGCAGGCCGGTTACGCGGGCGGTATTTAATTACTGCACGGCAAGGCGAACCAACGAGGCAATTCGACCGAATGCCGGGTCGGAATTATTCGTCGCGCGGATCGCGTGCCAGCAACGCCGCCACTGCCTGGGTCGGGGCGACACCGCCGAACAGCACGCCGCAGACGGCGTTTGTAATGGGCAGGTCCAGGCCGTACTGTCGGCCCAGGGCCTGGGCGGCGCGCGCGCAGCGCACGCCTTCGGCGGTCATGCCGCCCGCCAGGATGGCGTCCAGTGTTTGGCCCTGGCCAATGGCGATACCTACCTGGCGATTGCGGGACAGGTCGCCCGTGGCCGTCAGGACCAGATCACCCAGTCCGGTCAGGCCGGTGAATGTGTCTGCCTGCCCCCCCAGCGCGATGCCCAGACGCTGGATTTCAGCCAGCCCGCGTGTGATCAGGGCGGCGCGGGCATTGGTGCCCAGTTGCAGGCCATCGCTGATGCCGCAGGCGATGGCAATGACGTTTTTCAGGGCGCCGCCAACCTCGACTCCCATGACGTCCCGGGTGCTGTAGATACGTGCCCGGGTGCCATGAAAGGCAGCCTGGGCGGCGCGGCCAGTGGCCGGATCGTGGCTGGCGGCCGTCAGGGCCACTGGCAGGCCCTGGGCCACCTCGCGGGCGAAGGATGGGCCCGACAGCACCCCGGTGCGCAGCCAACCGATGCCGGACAGGGCTGCATCCACGATCTGGTGCGGCCATTGGTGGGTGTCTGGGGTGATGCCTTTGCATGTCCACAGCAGATGGACCGGCGGCGCGTCGGCGGCACGGTCAGGCAGTGCGTCCGCGATGCGCCGGCACACGTCGGCCAGGCCCGCCATGGGCACGCCCAGCACGATCAGGCGTTCTGCCGGGGTGGTGGCGTTCAGCACATGTGCCAGGGCGGTGTCGAAATCGCCGGTCGCCCGCAGGGTGGGCGGCAGCGCGATGTCGGGCAGGTGGCGCGGATTGAGATGCTGCTGGTCGATGGCACGCGCCTGGTCGGGGTCGCGGGCCCAGATCAGGACGTCGGACCGGGCGCTGGCCAGGGCCGCCAGGGCGGTGCCCCAGCTGCCCGCGCCCAGGACGCAAAGCCGGACCGGCGCCATGGTTGTGCGGTCCTGCGCGATCAGTTGCGCGCGCCAGGCGGCAGGATCAGGCCCGAGTCCTTGTCCTGGGCCGGCTCGCTGCCCGCTTGTTGTGCCAGGCGCTGTTCGTACAGGGCCTGGAAATTCATTTCGCTCAGGTGCAGCGGCGGCATCGAGGTGCGCGTGATGGCATCGGCGACGTTGGCGCGCAGATAGGGGTAGAGCATGGTCGGGCAGACGATGCCCAGCAGCGGGTCGAGTTGTTCGGCCGGGATGTTGGCGGCTTCGAAGATGCCGGCCTGGCAGAGTTCGACCAGGTACAGGACTTTGTCGCCGATGCGGGTGGTCACCGTGGCCGTCACGGTGGATTCGAATACCGATTCGGCCAGTTGCTGGCCGCCGACCTGGATGGAGACCTCGACGGTCGGGCCTTCCTGTTCAAGGAAGATTTCCGGGGCGTTGGGCATTTCCAGCGACAGGTCTTTGACGTAGGTGCGCTGCAGGCCGAAGCTGGGGGTCTGGCCGTTCTGGGTTTGGTTTTCGTCGGACATGAGGGGTTCCGGTAAGGGGTGGGTGGGCTGAGCTTGCGCGCGGGATCAGGCCTGCAGCAGGGGCAGCAGGCCGGCAGCGCGGTCGAGCGCCGAAAGGTCGTCGAAGCCGCCGATATGGCGTTCGCCGATGTAGATCTGCGGGACGGTGCGCCGGCCAGTGCGTTCCATCATGATGGCACGCTGGTCGGGATCGCGGTCGATGAAGATCTTGTGGATTTCGGTCACGCCGCGTTGTTTGAGCAGCATTTCGGCGCGTATGCAATAAGGGCACACGGTGGTGCAGTACATGGTGACTTGGGCCATCGGGATTTGCAGTCAGGATTTTTTCAGGGGCAGGCCGCTTTCGGTCCAGGCGTTCAGTCCGCCATCCAGGCAGGATACCTGATCGAAGCCGTGCTTGCGCAATTGCGCGACGGCCTTGGCGCCGTCGCGCCCATGGGCATCGACCAGGACGATGGGCTTGTCCTTGGGCAGGCTGTTGATGTGGGCTTCCAGCGTGTCCAGAGGGATGTTGCGCGCCTGGGGGATGGCGCCGGTCTTGAACTGGTCGGCGGGGCGCACGTCCACGAACAGGCCATGTCCCTGGTTGACCTGGCGGATGGCTTCGGCCAGGGCGACGCGCCCGGTTGCGCGGCCCTTGGACAGGCTGGGCCACAGCAGCAGGCCTCCGGAAGCCAGGGCGATGAGCAGAATCCAGAGGTTGTTCTGGCTGAGTAAGAAGTCCACGGCAGTTCCTGTGACAGGGGTCGGAAAAAAAGAAAGCCCCGGGATTATAAAATGGTCGGCAGTTTTGAACTTTGCAGGCTTGCCGATCATGCACAAACTGGTACTCATGCGCCATGGCGAAAGCCAATGGAATCTCGAAAACCGCTTCACGGGCTGGACGGACGTGGATCTCACCGACACCGGCCGTGAACAGGCACGCCTGGCAGGCAAGCTGTTGCGCGAGCAGGGCTACGAATTCGACCTGGCCTACGCCTCGGTGCTCAAGCGCGCCATTCGCACCCTGTGGATCGCTTTGGATGCCATGGATGCCATGCATACCCCCATCGGGCTGCACTGGCGGCTCAACGAGCGCCACTATGGGGCGCTGCAGGGGCTGAACAAGGCCGAGACGGCTGCCCGCTATGGCGAGGATCAGGTGCTGCAATGGCGCCGCGCCTATGCGATTGCCCCCGATCCCCTGGCCGATGATGATCCGCGTCATCCGCGCTTCGATGCCCGTTATCGCCGCGTGCCAGCCAATGAACTGCCGGCCACGGAATGCCTGCGCGACACGGTGGATCGTGTGGTGCCCTTCTGGAATGAATCCATTGCACCCGCCATCCGTTCCGGGCGGCGGGTGCTGATCTCGGCCCATGGCAACAGCCTGCGTGCCCTGATCAAGCATCTGGACGGGATCTCGGATGAGGACATCGTCGGCCTGAATATCCCGACCGGCCAGCCGCTGGTCTACGAATTGGATGACGAACTGCGCCCCTTGCGCCACTATTACCTGGGCGACGAGGAACAGATCCGCGCCGCCATGCAGGCGGTTGCCAACCAGGGCAAGGCAAATCAGGCCTGATATGCGCCATATAGGCCCGGGGTTGCTGCTGTGCCTGGCCGCAGTCTGCGCCCAGGCACAGCCGTCCTTGCAGGCGCGCCAGGCGCAGGCCCGCGAGGATCGGCAAACCTTGCGCGAGCAGATCGATGCGCTGCAAAAACGCATCGAATCGTCAGAATCATCGCGCGCTGACGCCAGCCGTGCGCTGCAGGCTTCCGAGCAGGCCATTTCCGACATCAGCCGTGACCTGGCCGAACTGGGCCGGCGCCAGACTGCGCTGCAGGATACCCTGCGCCAGCTGGATGCCGCGCATGGCCAGCAGTCCGCAGAACTCGAACGCCAGCAGCGGGCTCTGGCCGACCAGTTGCGTGCCCAGTACGCGAGCGGCCTGTCGCCCTGGACGGCCTTGCTTTCGGGGCGCGATCCCCAGGATATCGGCCGTGAACTGGCCTGGCTGGCCTATGTCACCCGGTCCCGCACCCAGGCGCTCGATGCCTTGCAGGGCACGCTGGATCGGCTGGCCGAATTGCGCCAGCAGACCGACGACAGCCGCCGCGCCCTGGATGCGGTCCAGGCGGATGTCCAGGCGCGGCGCGAGGCATTGCAGGCCCAGCAGGCGCAGCGTCGCGAAGTCCTGGACAGGATCCGGGCGCAGTTGGACGATGAGCGGGGCCAGGCAAAACAGCTCCAGGCGCGCGATGCACGCCTGGGCCGCCTGATCAAGGATCTGGATGTCGAGATCGCCCGGGCCGAGGCCCGGCGCCAGGCGGCGCTGAAGGCCGAGGCCGAGCGCCGCGCCCGCGAACAGGCGGCTCGCGAACAGGCCGAGAAAGCCCGTCAGGCACGAGAGCGAGCACGCGCCGCCGAACAGGCGCGCCAGGTGCGCGAGCAGGCCGAGCGGCATGTGCGAGAAACCGAGGCTCAAGAGTCCGGGGCAGATCAGGCTGCCGATGATCGTGCATCTGTACGGACTGAGCCGTCCGGAGAGGCAAGGGGCACGCGGACTGAACCCGAGGGCGGCTTCCCCGGCCTGAGCAAGGGGCTGCCGCGCCCTGTTGCCGGCCAGATCCAGGGCCGGTTCGGTGCCCAGCGCCCCGATGGCGGCCTGTGGCGCGGGGTCGTGCTGCGTGCGACTGCGGGCACGCCCGTGCGTGCCGTGGCCGCTGGTCGCGTGGTGTTCGCGCATTGGCTCAGCGGTTTCGGCAATTTGCTGATCATCGATCATGGCAAGCAGTATCTCAGCATCTACGCCTACAATCAGGCGCTGCTGCGTCAGGTCGGGGATGTGGTGGCTCGGGGTGACGAAGTCGCGCGGGTCGGCGCTACCGGTGGGCAGGTCGAACCCGGCCTGTATTTTGAATTGCGGCACCAGGGGGCGCCCATCAATCCAGAGGTCTGGTTGAAATAGAGTCGGCCCCCTGCGGATGGCCTGCTGCGGACAATTCCCCGCTTAATTTTTGTACTATGTACCATTCGTCGTCTGTGGCGCCGTCCGGCGGCCCGACCACCATAGGAACGTGCATGAGCACTCGAAAAAATCGATCGTTGAGCTGGGTCCTGGCGGGCTTTCTGGGGGGGATACTGGTCAGCCTGGGCATCTCGGCCGTTGCGCAGAAAGGCGAACCTTTGCCGCTCAAGGCATTGCAGCAGTTCGCCAACGTTTATGGCGCGATCAAATCCAGCTATGTCGAGCCGGTGTCCGACCAGACCCTGATCGACGATGCGATCAAGGGGCTGTTCACGGATCTGGATCCACATTCCGTCTATCTGGACGAAGAAGCCTACAAGCAGATGCAGGACATCACGCGCGGCGGCTTCGGCGGATTGGGTATCGAGATCGGTACCCAGGACGGCATGCCCAAGGTCATTGCGCCGATCGAGGACACCCCGGCAGCACGCGCCGGCATTCTGACGGGTGACCTGATCACCCATGTCGATGGCGAATCCACCAAGGGCATGAACCTGAACGACGCCGTGAAAAAAATGCGGGGCGAGCCCGGCACGCCGATCGACCTGACGATTCAGCGCGCCGGCAGTCCCAAGCCGCTGAAATTCCACATCGTGCGGGAAATGATCAAGACCCGCAGCGTGCGCGGCAAGATGCTCGACCATGACATTGCCTACGTGCGCATCAGCCAGTTCCAGGACCGCACCACGTCCGACATGATCCGGATGCTGGCCAGCCTGTCCAGGCAGCACGCGCCCAAGGGGCTGGTGCTCGACCTGCGCAATGATCCGGGTGGCCTGCTGGACGGCGCCATCGGCGTGGCTTCTGCCTTCCTGGAACCCGGCAAGCTGGTCGTGTCCACCAAGGGCCGCATTCCGTCCTCGAACGAAGAATTCTACGCCCGCCCCCTGGATGGCAGCCATGGCATCGAGGGCGGCAGTCTGCTGCCCGCCTGGACGCGCACGGTGCCGATGGTGGTGCTGGTCAACGTGGGTTCGGCCTCGGCCTCGGAAATCGTGGCCGGCGCCCTGCAGGATTACAAGCGCGCCCGCATCATTGGCAACCGCACGTTCGGCAAGGGTTCCGTCCAGTCCGTCCTGCAGTTGGACAAGGATACGGGTATCAAGCTCACCACGGCGCGCTACTACACGCCCAGTGGGCGTTCGATCCAGAATACGGGGGTGGCGCCGGACGATGTCGTGGACGACAGCGCCGCCGGCAACCTGTTCCGCATGCAGCGCGAGGTCGATCTGCAGCATCACCTGGAAAGCCAGTCCGGCGCTCCGGGCGCGGACGATCCTGAGGATGGCGATTTCGTCCAGGGCGAGATCAAGATGTTTGAATTCGGGGGGGCTGATGACTGGCAGTTGCAGCAGGCGGTCAATGCCTTGCTGGGCCGTCCGGTCCAGAAGTCCGATCCGGAACAGGTCCGGCAGGCGCGTGCCGATGCCGCAGCAGGGGAAGCGACAGCCAGGCCCGCCGCCGATGCAGGGAACGGTTCCAGTCGGAAACCCGCCCAGGCGGAAAAAAAAACCCTGAATGACGCCGGCGACGGGGTCGAGCGCTACCGTGTCACCCCGGATGGCCTGATCAGGGTTCGGTGATGGGAGCTGCATCCGCCCTGGATGATGATGCGCGTCTGACGCGCTATGCCCGGCACATTCTGCTCGATGATCTGGGCATCGAGGGGCAGGAACGCCTGCTGGCCGCCCATGCGCTGATCGTCGGTGCGGGCGGGCTGGGTTCCCCGGCGGCGCTGTATCTGGCCGCCGCGGGCGTTGGACAGATCACGTTGGTGGACGATGATGTGGTCGAACTCAGCAATCTGCAGCGCCAGATCCTGCACGTCATGGCCAGCCTGGGCCGGCCCAAGGCCGAGTCGGGGCGGGATGCCCTGCTGGCCCTGAATCCCGACGTTCAGGTGCGGGCGCTGGTCGAGCGCCTGGATGCATCCCGCTTGTTCGAACTGAGCCAGGACGCCGATGTGGTCCTGGACTGCTGTGATAATTTTGCTACCCGGCACGCCATCAACCGCGCCTGCGTGGCGGCCCGCAAGCCGCTGGTGTCAGGGGCGGCGATCAAATTCTCGGGCCAGATCAGCGTCTATGATCTGCGGGCTGCGGATGCCCCCTGTTATCACTGCCTGTTTCCCGAGGCCGCCGATGTCGAGGAACTGCGCTGCGCGACCACGGGCGTGCTGGGACCATTGGTCGGCATGGTCGGCAGCGTTCAGGCAGCCGAGGCCATCAAGGTGATCGCAGGCATGGGCGAACCCCTGGTCGGGCGGTTGCTGTCGGTGGATGCCCTGCGGATGCAGTGGCATACGATCCGTTTCAGGCGCGACCCCGATTGCCCGGTATGCGCCCGGCGCGGGCTTGCACCAACAGCGACCCCAGGCGGTTGATCCTGGCGTCCACATACAGGTCGCGGCCGTTGCGCTGGCGGGAAAACGGTGTGCCCGGATGATAGATCCAGACGGTGCGCATGCCGACCTGGCGGGCGGATTTCAGATTGCGCTCGGTGTCTTCGACCAGAATGATCCGGCGGGGCGGCCCCCCCAGTCGCGCAGCCACCATGCGCATCAGGCCAGGCGAAGGCTTGGGCCGCGCCAGTCCCATGGGCATCATGTGGTCGATGGCCCACAGGCCATCGAATTCCTGCAGGATGCCCAGGGCGCGCAGCACGCGCCGGGCGTAGTGAGCCGGGGCATTGGTCAGCACGATGCGCCGGCCAGGCAGGCCGCGCAAGCGGGCCGCCAGGCCGGTTTCCGCATGCACGAGCGGGGCGATGTCGAAATCATGGCAAGTGGCCAGGAACTGGTGCAGATTCACCCCGTGGTGGCGCGCCAGGCCGATGGCGGTCGCACCATAGCGTTGCCAGTAGCGCAGGCGCAAGGCATTGGCCTGGTCCTGGGGTAGATTCAGGGCCCGGGCCACGGCAGCGCCCATGCGCTGGTCGATCACACGAAAAATACCCCGCGAGGCGTCGTGCAGCGTGTTGTCCAGGTCGAACAGCCAGATCGGGTCATTGGGCCCGATGGCCCGTCGGCGGCGCAGGGGGCTGGGTGTGCGCAGCGGGGTGGGCACCATGATCAGTGCGAACTGATCATGGTGCCCACGCCACGGTCGGTCAGGATTTCCAGCAGCAGGCAGTGCGGCACACGGCCATCGATGATGTGTACCGAGTTCACGCCGAACCGGGCGGCATCCAGCGCCGAGGAAATTTTCGGCAGCATGCCGCCCGACAGGGTGCCGTCCTGGAACAGGGCGTCGATGGTCTGTGCCGACAGACTGCGCAGCAGCTGACCGCTCTTGTCGAGCACCCCTGGGGTGTTGGTCAGCATGACCAGTTTTTCAGCGCCCAGGACCTCGGCCATCTTGCCGGCGACGACGTCGGCGTTGATGTTGTAGGCCTGCCCGTCTTCGCCGTAGCCGATGGATGAAATGATGGGAATGAACTGATCGTCCTGGAGCGCCTTGACCACGGCCGGTTCGATGCGTTCGATGTCGCCCACGAAACCGATGTCCAGCATCTGGCCGGGATGATCCGGGTCAGGCATGAGTTTCTTGCGCGCCTGGATCAGACAGCCATCCTTGCCGGTCAGGCCCACAGCCTTGCCGCCGGCCTCGTTGACCATCATGACGATGTCCTGTTGCACCTGGCCGCCCAGCACCCATTCGACGACTTCCATGGTTTCGGCATCGGTCACGCGCATGCCCTGGATGAAGGTGCCTTGCTTGCCGATGCGCTTGAGCGCGCTGTTGATCTGCGGGCCGCCGCCGTGCACCACCACCGGGTTCAGGCCGACGAGCTTGAGCAGCACCACATCATGGGCAAAGCTGCGCTGCAGGTGTTCGTCGGTCATGGCGTTGCCGCCGTACTTGATGACGACGGTCTTGCCGTGGAACCGGCGGATGTACGGCAGGGCCTCGGAGAGGACTTCGGCCTTGAGGGATGCTGCAGTCTGGGATGGGGTGTCCTGGGAAGTATTCGTCATGTCAGGAAGCCAGTGCCTGTTCGACCGTGGCCATGAAGGCTTTTTCGTCGTAGTTGCCGAGATAGCGTTTGATGATGTGGCCTTGCTTGTCGATCAGAAAGGCCGTGGGGGTCAGGCGGACATCGCCGAAAGCCTGGGCGATCTTGCCCTGGGCGTCGATGACGACCGGAAAGGGCAGTTGACGGGTTTCGGTGAAATTCTTGACGTAGTTGGGCGGGTCGTACTGCATGGCCACGCCGATGGTTTCGAAGCCGCGGGATTTCAGTTCCTGGTAGTGGCGGATGGTATCGGGCATCTGCGCCACGCAGGTGGTGCAACTGGTGGCCCAGAATTTGACCAGCACGACTTTGCCGCGCAGGTCCTGCATGGTGACGGTATGGCCGTTCAGGTCGGTGAAGGTCACATCGGGCGCCGCCTGGGCGGAACCCTGGAATTGCCAGAGGACGGCGGCTCCGATGGCCACGCAGGCCGCCAGGCCAAGGAGTATTTTTTTCATTGCACGGGCATCGCCTGGGCGCCGCCGGTGTCTTCAGGAGCCGGGGCGGAGGAGGCATTGGAGTCGTTGGTGATGGGCGCAGCATTCTGCCGGCCAGGTTCGGTGAGCAGGGTTTCGCGCGCCACGATGGTGAACAATTTGACGACTTTGTTGACCCCTGAGATGCCGGAGGCAACGGCGGCGGCGCGGCGGCCTTCGTCGTCCGTGACCTTGCCCATCAGGTAGACGACCCCGCGTTCGGTCGTGGTCTTGATGGTGCGAAAGGGCACGTTTTCGGTGGCGACCAGCTGGCTCTTGACTTTGGAGGTCAGCCAGGTGTCGTTGGTACGCACGCTCAGGGGCGTCAGGTCCCCGACCCGGATGTAGTTGTCTACCGAGCGGACCTTGGTGATGCTCCGGGCGATGGTTTCTGCCTGTTGCCGGTCGGCGTCGGTGGGCACGTCGCCTACCAGCAGGAGCCGGCCTGCGTAGGATGTTCCCAGGACGCGGGCCTTGTCGCCAAAGGCCTTGTTCATTTCGCTGGAAACGCGCAATTCGATCGTCTGGTCGTCGAGCTGTTCACCGGCGGTGCGTCGGTCCGTGGCCACGGTGGCGGACGTGGCGGCCACGCCGCCGACGACGAACAGGCCGCAGCCCGACAGGGGGGCCAGGCAGGCCAGGCCAATCATCAGGCGGGCGAGGAGGGGGCGGACGGAAACGGGCATCAGAGAGGGTCTCCCAGGAGCAGGGCGTCGATGCCGTCGCACAGCGCATGCAGGAGCAGGATGTGGACTTCCTGGATGCGCATGGTGCGGTCGTGCGGGACGCAGAGGTGGATGTCGGTTTCATAGAGCAGGGAATTGACCTGGCCCCCGCCCTTGCCCGTCAGGGCGATGATCTGCATGTCGCGATCGTGCGCGGCTTCGATCGCACGCAGGACATTGGGTGAATTGCCGCTGGTCGTGATGGCGACCAGGATGTCGCCAGGCTGGCCCAGGGCGGTCACCTGGCGTTCGAATACGGAAGTGAAGCCGTAATCGTTGCCTACCGCCGTCATGATCGAAGTGTCGGTGTTCAGGGCGATGCCCGCCAGCGGCAGACGGTCGCGCTCGAAGCGACCGACGAGTTCGGCCACGAAATGCTGGGCGTCGGCGGCGGAGCCGCCATTGCCGCAGGCGAGAATGCGGGCGTTGTTGGTCAGGGCGCCGAACAGCAGATCGACCGCAGCCGCCAGGGGGGAGGCCAGTTCGCGAGCGCTGGAACGGAGCGTGTCGACGGCATCGTCGAAATGCGACGTCATGCGGGATGTCATGTCCATGGCGCCGATTATCGCATGAGCGCGGGGCTCCGGAACCCCTGAACGTAACAGTTTGCGGTATGAATTCAGGTGCGGAAGGCGTCGCGGATCCAGCGGGGCCGGTCTGCATCAAAGGCCACCACGTCAAAGCGGCAGGCCGGGGTCCGGCCGGCAAAATGCTGCCGAACGAGCCGGGGCAGGAAGTGGCGCGCGGTCCGGATCAGCCGGGCCTGCTTGGACCGGTTTACACTGGCAGCGGCACCGCCGAAGGCTGGATTGCGGCGTTCCCGTACCTCGATGAACAGCAGCAGGTCGCCGGCGCGGGCCGCCAGATCGATTTCCCCGGCGCGGCAGCGCAGATTGACTGCCAGGATGCGGACGCCGTGCATTTCCAGATAGCGTGCTGCCCGCGCCTCGGCCGCGTGGCCTTGGCGCTGGGTTGGGGAACCAGTGGCCGGGGTGTCGGTGTTCATGCCAGCGCCTCCAGATGCCGGGAGGGATCGTCGCAGGCGGCGACGGCGACGCGTTGCCGCCCGCTGCTGGGCCTGTCGGGCGGTTTCATAGGGATCGGCGGGCATGGCGGGTATCCAATCCGCAAGAACAGAGGAAACAATCAGTATGACGGACAGTGCAGATTGGGAAAAGGTCGGCCCGACGTGGAAACGTCACGCGGAACAGGTGGCGGATCAGTCGTGGCCGTCGGGCAGCCTGTATGTGGTCGCCACGCCGATCGGCAACCTGGGCGACCTGAGCCTGCGCGCCTGGGAGACGCTGCGCCGTTGCGATGCGATTGCCGCCGAGGATACGCGCACGACCCGGGCGCTGCTGGATGCCTGGGGGATCGCCACCCCGTTGCTGGCTGCGCATCGCCACAATGAGCGCGAAGCCGCCGAGACCGTGATCCGGCGCCTGGCCCTGGGCGAACGCATCGCTCTGGTGTCCGATGCCGGCGCACCGGCCATCAGCGACCCGGGTGCGCGGTTGGTGCGCGAGGTCCAGGCGGCCGGCCATCGGGTCGTACCGCTGCCGGGGCCCAGCGCGGTCGTTGCGGCCCTCATGGCAAGCGGCGCGACTCGTGACGACGAACCGGGTTTTGCCTTTGCCGGGTTCATGCCGTCCAAGGCCCAGGCGCGCCGCAAATGGCTGACGCAGTGGCTCGCCTGGCCGGTGCCGGTGGTGATGTTCGAGGCGCCGCATCGCCTGCGTGCGGCGCTCGTGGATCTGGCGGCGGTTGCCGGGCCGGCGCGCCGGGTGACCGTGGCGCGCGAACTGAGCAAGCGTTTCGAGGAGATCCAGACGCTGGCTGCAAAAGACGTCCTGGCCTGGCTGGATGAGGATTCCCACCGCGAGCAGGGCGAGTTCGTGCTGGTGGTCCATGCCGACGAATCGGTGCCCGAGCCGGACGTGGATCTGTCACCCGAACAGCGCCGGATCATGAAAGCATTGCTGGAGGAACTGTCGGTCCGCGATGCGGCGCGGATCGGCGCCCGCGTGACGGGCCTGGCGCGCGATCGACTTTACGCCTGGGCGTTGGCGCAGTCATGATTCTGGGTGCCGATCAGACCCGGCGGACGGATCGGCACTGGGCGAATCGGCGCGTCTTGCAAGGCGCGCCGTGGGCGAAGCGTGTGGGTCAAAGCCCCTGATCCAGGGCAATGACCGGGTTCAGGTTGGCGGATTCCGCCAGCTGTGCGGCAGTGCGTGCAGCCTCGTCGCGCGACAGGTAGGGGCCCATGCGGACCTTGTAGAGCGGTGGCTGATGAATGACCGTGGCCGGGCCTGCCTGGCCGGCGGCCTCGATGGTGACGCGCTGGGCCAGCGACTGGGCGTTCTGCGCCGAGGAAAAGGCACCGAATTGCAGGTAGATGCCGCCAGGCGGCGGTGTTTCTACAACGGGCGGAACGGGGGCTGAAGGCGGTGGTGGAGCAAGGGTGGCGGTGGGCAGGCTGACGGGCTGTGTCTGGACGGTATCGGACGGCGGGGGCGCCGGGGCCGCAGCCATCAGGGGCGCGGCCGGGTAGCGGCCGGCGCGAATGTCGGCATTGGTGATGGCCTGCACGATCACCCGGCCGCTGCCGGGGCCGATCAGGCCAAGCTTGGCAGCCGCTACGTAGGACAGGTCGATGATGCGTCCTGGGTGGAAGGGGCCGCGATCATTGATGCGCACGACCACCGAGCGGTTGGTGCCGACCCGGGTCACGCGCGCGTAGCTGGGCAGCGGCAGGGTCGGGTGCGCTGCCGTCATGGCGTACATGTCGTAGATTTCGCCGTTGGCGGTTCGTTCGCCGTGGAATTTGCGCCCGTACCACGAGGCCACGCCTTCCTGGCGGTAGGGCTGGTTTTCGCCGATGGGGACGTAGCGCACGCCAAAGACTTCGTAGGGGCGGAAATTGGCCGGGGCGTGCCGCTCGATGCGCGGAGTGGCGGCGG
>Ga0265295_1000830_pt1 | contig 58592 bp, 43 predicted proteins | sample Munlansysbiofilm_FD_192503 | JGI IMG/M metagenome (GOLD analysis project Ga0265295, IMG submission 192503) | Leachate microbial communities from a municipal landfill in Southern Ontario, Canada - Methane capture system biofilm | ecosystem: Engineered > Solid waste > Landfill > Unclassified ... | reverse complement strand
GCAGATTATTGCTGGGTGAACGTATGCGGGGTAATTCTTTGATTTTACGCATGGTTCCTTTCTTACAAAACGGACATTGACAAACATTATAACCTGTAACTCTCATGATAACCTGCTGAGCTGTTTCCTTTGGTTTAGCCTTTTTCTGGATTGTTTCTATTGTTACAGGTACAAATTGTAGATTAAGATTGTTCTAGCCCCCCAAATAATCAGACAAGATTATAGTAAAATCAATAGGACGATTTTATGAATCTGACCAAAATATTAAGATCAATCAGTTTTTTGTAGAGATTTTTCCAAATCCAGTAAGTGATTTTCTGCAAATAAGTTTGTCAGAGTTTGATAAAAACTCGTTTGTGAAAATTATTAATACACAGGGGCAAAGTGGTAATGGTAGAGCAATTGTTTTCAGATAAAATAAGTTTGGATATAAGTGCCTTAGCAACAGGGAGTTATGTTGCGATAGTGTATTGTGGAAAGAGAATCGGGAATTTAAGGTTTGGAAAATATAAGAGAATTATAAAATTACATAATACAACCAACTTTAGGAGAGCTCTCCACAGTTAATCTTATTAATTTACATTCTTTATCTCGTTAATAGCTTTCCTTTTGAAATATTATTCGATAATTTTGTGTCCTTTACAATAATTTCTCCACCTCTAATAATAGTTTCAGCCTGTCCTTTAATTTTAAAGCCTTCAAAAATATTACAATCACAGTTCTGGTGATGAGTTTTAGATGAAATAGTTCTTTCGGTTTTAGGATTCCAAATTACAATATCAGCGTCAGCTCCTTTTGTGATAATTCCTTTTTTTGGAAATAGCCCAAAGGTTTTTGCAACTTGTGTAGATGTAATATCAACCAGTTTGTTAATGCTGATTTTATTTGTTAGTACACCAAAAGTAAATAATAGTTCTATTCTGTGTTCAACACCTCCTGCTCCGTTTGGGATTTTTGTAAAATCATTTAGTCCGATCTTTTTCTGACTAAAATTAAATGGGCAATGGTCTGTTCCTAATGTTTGTATTGTATTTTGATTAATTGCATTCCAAAGTGCATCTTGGTCAGATTTCTTGCGTAATGGTGGGCTTAATACAAATGCTGCAGTTTTGTCGAACGAGCCAGAGTATTTAGAATCGTCTAATAGCAAGTAATGTGGGCATGTTTCTGCATAAACAGTTTGTCCTTTGTCTTGTGCTTTCTTTATCAGATTTAAGGATAATTCAGATGAAACATGAACAATATATATCGGACAATTGTGTTTTGCAGCAAATTTAATAGCTTTTTCTACTGCTTTGGCTTCTTTTTCGGCAGGGCGGGAGACAGGATGAAATTCTACGCTTGTTTTGTTTTGAGAAATGAGTTTATTTCTTGATTCTTCAATTTCGTCACCTAATTCGCAGTGAATTGTAACTAAGCCACCTATTTTTCCTACTGTTTGCAAAACTTGTTTGAATTCCTTATCATTTAAACCGACAGTGTTTTTATAAGCCAAATAAACTTTAAAAGACGGAAAGCCTTTTGTAAAGCAATCTTGTATTTCTGATTTGGTTGAATTACGCCATTCAACTGGGCTTACGTGAAAACTGTAATTTGTGATTGTATCTTTTGCTTCGTCAATTCTTTTTTGTAGTGCATCTGTCAGTGATTGACCTCTTGTCGGAGTAACAAAATCTATAAGTGTTGTTGTTCCGCCAAATATTGCAGCTTTGCTACCTGTGTAAAAGCTGTCCGATGAAGGTCCGGCAGGAGTTGGCAATTGCATGTGTACATGAGGGTCAATTCCTCCAGGAATTACATATTTGTCTTTTGCATCAATTATTTTGTACTCGTCAGATGTTGGAATATTACTTGCAATTTTAAGAATTTTTTTATCAATAATTAGAATGTCTGCGATTATAGATTTATCTGCATTTACAAGTGTTCCGTTTTTGATAAGAATTTTCATATCGAATTTAGTTTTTAAACAAAATTATAAATAATGACTGTTTTAAACACGAGAACCTTTAGCTCACCTGATGTGCTGCGATGTGCTAAGCCTGCCGAAGTAAGCCTGCCGAAGTAAGCAAAGCGAGTAATAACGCAGCTATCGGACATTATGGGCGAACACTACTTATGCAATTTTCTTTTCATACATCCCCTTTTGATTTTTATTAAATCCAAGTTTTTCTAAATATGTAATATATTGTTTACTGTTGCCATCAGTAATAATCTTAGTGATACCACTCTCAATAAATTTATTTATAATCCTCTTATAAATATATTTGCCGTTTTTGAAGTCTCGATATTCAGGTATAACATAATCAAGACCAACGCATAAAGTATTTACATCTATTTTATGTGCGAGAAATATTCCCGTAACTAACATATCTCGTAAAACAAAAAAACTTATTGTATTTACTTCAGGTTTATAGTTGAACTCTGGGAAAAAAAACTGAATTTCTTTGTTGTGAAAAGATAGAAACCTTAGCAGATAACGATTATCTGAACGTATTTCAAGAGTTTCAAATTTTTCATTTTTGGAGTAAATTTTTACAAGATAATAAATATCAGCAGCCATAATAAACGAGTTTAATATTCCAACAGGTATAGCACCAAATACAAATCCGTAACCAGCCATTATTGTTGCTCCTACAAGATTTACCCATCTAAACTTTACGATAGAGTTTAGCGTCATGGATATTGCTATAATAATTGAGGATACGTAACCTATGATTTGAATTATCGAAAATTCCATATTAATATTTTTTTATTTGAGTGCAAAATTAACAAAAATTAGTGGAGATTGTTTTTATGTTGTATAATTTGCAACTGTGATATCAACTTAATTACAAAATGCTGTATTGGATGTTTTGGTTTATCTCAGACCTAACAGTAAACAGCGATGATGTGTCATAATAATTACTTAATATTTCAAAACCTAGATTGAGCGACTTGTGGTGCGATGTGCTGGTGGAGTCGAAGCTTCGATTACACTATTTGTCTGTTAATATCATTGTGAATTGTTTTTTTATTACATTGTTTTAAAATTAAAAAAAAAGTATCATCTTTGTAAACCATAAAAAAAGATAGAAATGACGGGAAAAATACTGATTCTGGATTTTGGTTCACAGTACACGCAATTAATTGCAAGGCAGGTTAGAGAGTTAAACGTTTATTGCGAGATTTTTCCTTACAATAAAATGCCCGAACTTGACAAAAACATAAAAGGAGTAATTCTTAGTGGTAGTCCGTTTTCGGTAAGGGATAAAAATGCTCTTAAAATTGATTTAACAAAGATTAGATTGAATTTTCCTTTATTGGGGATTTGTTATGGGGCTCAGTATATGTCTCATTTTTATGGTGGAGAGGTCGCACCCTCCGAAACAAGGGAATATGGTCGGGCAAACCTAAGTTTTGTCAATGCCGATAATCAGTTATTAAAAGACTTAAGTTTAAACTCTCAAGTTTGGATGTCTCATGGAGATACGATTGTAAATATTCCAGACAATTATAATATTATTGCTTCAACTCATGATGTTAAAGTTGCTGCATATCAGATAATGGGAGAAAAAACTTGGGGAATACAGTTCCACCCAGAAGTTTCTCACTCAATCGAAGGCAAAACCTTGCTGAAGAATTTTGTAGTAGATATTTGTAAATGCAGACAGGATTGGACACCTGATTCGTTTATCGACAGTACAATAGATGACTTAAAACAAAAAATCGGAAAAGATAAAGTTGTTTTAGGTCTTTCGGGTGGGGTTGATAGTACTGTGGCGGCAGTATTGCTACATAAAGCTGTTGGCAAACAATTAACCTGTATTTTTGTTGATAACGGTCTTTTACGCAAAAATGAATTTAATACCGTTTTAGATTCATACAAAGGAATGGGATTAAATGTTATTGGGATTGACGCAAAAAATGAGTTTTATTCACAACTTGCAGGAGTTAGCGATCCCGAAACTAAAAGAAAAATCACAGGTCGAGTTTTTATCGAAATATTTGATGCCGAAGCTCATAAAATTGAGAATGTCGTATGGCTTGCCCAAGGAACTATTTATCCTGATGTTATCGAATCAGTTTCGATTAAAGGCCCTTCGGCAACAATAAAGTCGCATCATAATGTTGGTGGATTACCCGATTTTATGAAACTTAAAATTGTTGAACCTCTATACCTCTTGTTTAAAGATGAAGTTAGAAATGTTGGAAAAGCCCTCGAAATTTCTCATAATATCTTGGGCAGACACCCTTTTCCAGGGCCGGGACTTGGAATTAGAATACTTAGCGATATAACTCCCGAAAAAGTGAGAATATTACAAGAAGTTGATGATATCTTTATCGCAGGTTTAAAAGAATGGAAACTTTACGATGAGGTTTGGCAAGCAGGGGCTATGTTATTGCCAGTACAGTCGGTTGGTGTTATGGGCGACGAAAGAACTTACGAAAATGTGGTGGCACTCAGAGCTGTTCAATCAACAGACGGTATGACCGCCGATTGGGTGCATCTTCCTTATGAGTTTCTTGCCAAAATGTCAAACAATATTATTAATAAAGTTAGAGGTGTAAACAGAGTTGTGTATGATATCAGCTCGAAGCCACCCGCAACTATTGAATGGGAGTAATATTAAAACCTGATGTTCTTTTATAAAAAACTCGAAAGCATCGAGAAAAAAGCTTTTAAATTACATTTTATCTATAGTATAATAGAGGGAATTGTTATTGGAGTAACTTTGCTAAATGAGTTTGTTTTTCTTCGCAGTTTAAAAGGTTCAGAGTTCCTCACTGGCATTCTTTTTTTCGGAAGCGTGATTGTTTATCTTAGCCTTATTTTCTTTAATGAACTAATTCGTCGTAGTAACAATAAAAAAAACTAATACGAATTACAGCTCTTATTACAAGGCTACCATTATTGGTGTTCGTGTTTTTTCCTAATCAGTTGAATGGCCAAGGTAATTTGATAATCCATTTAGGCTTTATTTTGATTTTCTTTTTTTACTTCTTAGGGACAACAATCACTTTGCCAACCATAAATCTATTATTAAAGGATAGCTATAAAAATAATAATTTTGGAAAACTATATGGCTATAGTGCAACAGCAAATAAATTATCCGTTTTAATTGGAACTTTTGTTTTCGGACAAATGCTTTATCAAAACTATTTTGTTTTTCGGCTTGTCTATCCCTCAATTGGCATATTAAGTATTGTTGCATTATTTACGCTATCGACTATCCCATTTAAACAAACTACTATTATTATCAAGAATAAATTTGCAACATCATTAAAGAACTCTTTAAAAAGGATGTATTCTATTTTAGTAAATGATAAAGCATTTTTTCATTTTGAACTGGCTTTTTTCGCTTATGGTATTGCATTTATGATTACTTCTCCAGTAATTACATTCTTTTTCGAGTCATATATGAAGTTAAGTTATGCTGGGATATCAACGTATAAGGCAGCAGCAGGGATAATTACTGTAATAGCTTTACCTTTGTTAGGTATTCTTAGCGACAAAATTGACCCACGACGATTTGGGATAATTAATTTTAGTGCAATGTTAGTTTATGTGTTGTTTATTATGATAACAGAGTATATACAACAATATACAATTGTTGGCAATATCGAAATTTATTATACTCTTGTTGTTGCATTTTTTGCTTTCGGTATTTTTAATGCTGCCGGAGCATTGTCATGGAACATAGGCTCTTCTTTTTTTAGTAAAAATGCAAACGATTCAGCTGATTATCAGTCAGTTCATATCTCGCTTACCGGCATACGTGCGCTAATGGCTCCTATGGGAGTTTTAATTTACACAATTATAGGATATAAATATACTTTTGGAATTTCAATATTTTTTCTAATTTTAGCAATTCTAATTTTAATAATTTCAACAAGAAAAAAACAATAGTATAATGACAAAGAACGAATTTAAATATAAAGATGCTTTAAGCGAATTAGAAGACATACTGCACGAGATAGAAAACGGAGAACCCGACCTTGATAGCCTAAGCGAAAAAGTTAAAAGAGCTACTTTTCTGATAAAAGAATGTAAAACAAGATTGAGAAAGACATCAGAAGAAATAGATAGTATTCTCGAAGATTGGGAAAGCGGAGAATAAAAATTAAATTATGTCAGGTTTAAATAATATATCATTAGAACTTAGTATTTCATCAGAAATTTATAACTTTGTCAGTTAAAACAATTCGTAAAATTTATTTAAAAAAATGGGACTTAACAAAATAATTGGTAGTATATTCGGTTCGAAAGCAGATAGAGATATGAAACTTGTCCAGCCTTATCTGGAAAAAGTATTAGCTGTAGAGCCTGAGATTATCATTTTAAGCAATGATGGACTTCGAGAAAGAGCGGATAATCTAAAATTCGGAATAAAGGAATTTATAAAAGAGGACCAGAACGAAATAAATCAGCTTAAAGAAAAAGCAGAATCATTAGATATTTGGGAACGCGAAGATATTTTTAATGAAATTGATAAAATTGAAGAAAAGATAGATGAGAAATTAGAAGGTCATTTATTGTCAATTTTGCCTGAAGCCTTTGCCATTGTTAAAGATACAGCACGTCGTTTTAAAGAAAATCAAGAGATAGAAGTTACAGCATCCGAATTTGACCGTTATTTGGCAACTTCACATGATTTTGTCGATATTAAAGGCGATAAAGCTAGTTGGAAAAACTCTTGGGTTGCAGGAGGAAATAAAATTGTTTGGGATATGGTACATTATGATGTCCAAATAATTGGTGGTGTGGCTCTTCATCAAGGAAAAATTGCCGAGATGGCAACTGGTGAAGGAAAAACTCTTGTGGCAACATTTCCTGTTTTCCTTAATGCTCTTACAGGTAGAGGAGTGCATCTTGTTACTGTAAACGATTATCTTGCAAAACGTGATACAGAGTGGATGGGACCTATATATATGTTTCATGGACTCTCGGTTGATTGTGTAGATAAACATGAACCAAATAGCGACAACCGTCGTAAAGCTTATGCAGCTGATATTACATTTGGTACTAATAATGAATTCGGGTTTGATTATCTAAGAGATAATATGGCGTTAAGCCCTACGGATCTTGTGCAACGTAAACACAATTATGCAATTGTTGATGAGGTCGACTCAGTTTTAATAGATGATGCCAGAACTCCACTTATTATCTCAGGCCCAACTCCAAAAGGCGAAGATCAACTATTTGACGAGCTAAAACCACAAGTCCAAAAATTGGTAAATGCTCAAAAAACTCTTTTTAATACAATCTTTGCTGATGCAAAAAAATTACTCGCAAGCGGAAATGAAAAAGATGGCGGATTCAAATTGCTACAATCATATAAAGCTTTGCCAAAAACAAAACCACTAATAAAGTTTTTAAGTGAGCAAGGAATGAAAGCTTTACTCCAAAAAACCGAAAATCAGTACATGGCCGATAATAATAAAAACATGCATCTCGTTACAGATGAATTGTTTTTCGTTATTGATGAGAGACTTAATTCTATTGAACCTACCGATAGAGGTTTTGATTTATTGACAAGTTCGGCTGACGACTCTAACTTTTTTGTGTTGCCAGATATCTCTGTAGAACTTACAAAAGTTGATAACTCGCAAGTCTCGGATAATGATAAACTGAAACAAAAAGACCAAATAATTAGCGATTATTCTATCAAATCAGAACGTATTCATACTGTTAATCAGCTACTAAAAGCATATACCCTTTTCGAAATAGATGTGGAATATGTTGTAATTGACAATAAGGTAAAAATTGTTGATGAGCAAACTGGACGTATAATGGAAGGTCGTCGATACTCTGACGGATTGCATCAGGCTATTGAGGCTAAAGAAAATGTGAAGATTGAAGCTGCTACTCAAACTTATGCAACCATTACTCTGCAAAATTATTTTAGAATGTATCACAAACTCGCTGGTATGACTGGTACTGCCGAAACAGAAGCTGGCGAATTCTGGGATATTTATAAACTAGATGTAATGGTAATTCCTACAAACCGTCCAATAACAAGAGGCGATTTTGAAGATCTTGTTTATAAAACAACCCGAGAAAAGTATTCAGCAGTTATAAATGAAGTTGAAAAATTAATCAAAGTCGGACGCCCAGTTTTGGTTGGGACAACATCAGTTGAAGTGTCAGAGTTATTAAGCAAAATTCTTGCTCGTAAAGGGATTAAACATAACGTTCTTAATGCAAAATTGCATAAAAAAGAAGCCGATATTGTTGTAGAAGCCGGATATTCTAGTAATGTTACAATTGCAACTAATATGGCTGGTCGTGGTACCGACATTAAATTAAGCGATACAGTTAAAGCTGCTGGTGGTCTAGCAATTGTGGGTACAGAAAGGCATGAATCTAGACGAGTTGACAGGCAGTTGAGAGGTCGTGCTGGACGTCAAGGAGACCCCGGATCCTCCCAATTCTTTGTGTCGCTCGAAGATGATCTTATGAGATTGTTTGGCTCGGATAGAATAGCTAAAATGATGGACAGAATGGGATTAAAAGATGGTGAGGTAATTCAACATTCTATGATCTCAAAATCTATTGAAAGAGCACAAAAAAAAGTAGAAGAAAACAACTTTGGCGTTCGTAAACGATTGTTAGAATATGACGACGTAATGAATTCCCAACGTACTGTAATTTATAAAAAAAGACGTAACGCATTAGATGGTGAAAGACTTGGTGCAGATATCGCAAATATGATATATGACTTGTGTGTGAGTTTTGCAGAGGAGTATTATGGATTTCTTGATTATGATGAGTTGAAATTGGAAACTTATAGAATACTATCTATCCAACTTAATTTATCAGAACAAGAATATGCCGCCCTTTCAAATACCGAATTTGTCGAATATTTGTATGAAAATTTAAGAGAAACACATAAACGAAAATCGGAGACAATTGCAAACCAAGCATATCCTGTTATTAAAACAGTTTATGAAAATAATGCTAGCCAATATGAAAATATTCTAGTACCGGTGTCGGATGGCAAAAAAGTTTATAATGTTGTTGTTAATCTCGAAAAAACTTATAACACCCAAGGTGCAGAAATTGTAGTCGCATATAATAAAACGGTAGTATTAAAAACTATTGACGATTTCTGGAAAGAACATCTTCGCGAGATGGACGACTTGAGACAATCTGTGCAATCGGCTTCTTATGAACAAAAAGACCCATTATTAATTTATAAATTGGAATCCTTTAATTTGTTTAAGACCATGTTGGATAAAATTAATAAATTGGTCGTTGTAACTTTGATGAAAGGATATATACCTGTTGAAAATGCCGAGCAAGTGAAAGAGGCTAGAGTAAAATCAAAACTCGATTTAAGTAAAATGAAAACTGGTCGTGAAGATCCAGGATACAACGACCCGAGCAAAGGGAAATCTAAATCAGAACCAGTACGAGTTGAGAAAAAAGTAGGAAGAAATGACCCATGCCCTTGTGGTAGCGGAAAAAAATACAAACATTGCCATGGATTAAACGAATAAGTAACAAAATAATATTTTATGAGGCAATTGTTGATAAAATAAAAATATAAATTGCAAAAAAATTATTACTTTTGCTAAGAATATTACATTATAGGTAATTGATTACTAAATAAATGAAAATTATAAATGAAATCCTAAATACAAATAGCTATGAATAAAAAACTTTTATTTCTTGTTTTATTCTGCATGATGTTTTCTGTAATTTTTGCACAGCAAACAAAAACAGATACTTCGCAGATAGTGATACCGATAAAAATCGGTTTCGAAGGAGATGCCGCTGTTGATGATACTACAAGTACCTTAATAGTTGCTGAAGATCAACAGGCTAATATTGCTTACAATGATGGAGTGCAGTTTTATCAGCAAAACCAATTTGATGCCTCAATACAGAGTTTTACACAAGCATTGAAATTAAATCCAGAATTAACAAAAGCATTTTATGGAAGAGGAACTACTTATATTCAAAAAAAAGAATATCAAAAAGCCCTTGACGATTTAACAAAATATGGCGAAAAATTTAAAGATGATGCTAATGTTGTGTATCTTAAAGGTTATTGTGCTTATTATCTTGAGCAAAATGACCAAGCAGTTGAGGCGTTTAACAAAGCAATGGATATGGGGTACGAAGATGTAAACATGCATTATTTTATGGGAGTAATGAAATTTAATGAAGGTAAATATGAAGAGGCTATTCCCCACTTTAATAAGGCTATCAATATTGACCCAAATCATTATTTCTCTTATAATGACAGAGGCTCAGCAAACCGAATGTTAGAAAAATATGATGATGCAATTGCTGATTATAATAAAGCTATCGAAATTAATGCTGATATTGCTCTTCTATATAATAATGTAGGAAGTGCAAAAAGACTGAAAAAAGATTATGATGGAGCCGTAAAAGCTTATGATAAGGCGTTATCTAAAGATTCAGAATACCATATTGCAAAAAACAATAAAGCAATTACACTTTATGAATCTGGTAAATACGAAGAAGCTATTGAAGTTTTTCGAGATGTGCTAAAACTTAAAAAAGACTATGCGTACGCATATAATAATATAGGTCTGTGTTATTATAAATTAAAAGATTACGACTCTGCAATAGAAGCTTTTACCACTGCAATCTCCATGGATTCAGAATATGCTTATGCATATATTCACAGGGGGTCTGCAAAAGAAATGCTTAGAAAAATGGAAGGAGCATGCGATGACTGGAAAAAGGCAAAAGAGCTTGGTCTTGATGTTGCAGAAGAGTATTGTTCAGTTTGTATTGAGTATAAAAAATAAATTTAGAAATTATGAAAAACCAATATATTTTAATAGTTACATTGACACTAATCTTGAGTTTTGCGTTTTATATTTCCGAAGCACAGGTGTCTGTCGAAATCAATAAAAAAGAATTTAAACAAGGGAAAAATGGCTTTAAAGATGCTATGTCATCTGTTAAATATGCTGATGAGTTCTACGCAAAAGGACAGCCAGGAGCATACCGAATGGCCTTAACTGAATATCTAAAAGCGTATTCGTATAATCAACATTATCCTGAATTAAATTATAAAATTGGAGCCTGTTATTTGTATTCAACCGAAAAAGCTAAAGCAATTGATTTTCTTGATAATGCTTATAAGGCAAAGCCAGGAGTCGCTGAGGATATTTTTTATCTCTTAGGTTGGGCAAATCAATTAGCATATAATTTTGATGAAGCAATTGATTTTTTTAGAAAATATAAAAATGCTCAACCACAAGAAAAATCAAAAAAGAAAAGTGATGTCGCCGCAGTTTATGATGTGGACAAAAAATTAAGCGAATGTGAAGTTGGTAAAAAACTTCTTGCAAAACCAATAAGAGTGTTTATTGACAATCTTGGACCCGCAATAAATTCAAAATATCCAGATTATGGACCAGTAATTACTACTGATGAATCGCTCATTGTGTTTACTTCGCGCCGCGAAGGTAGTACAGGCGGAGAGATTGATCCTAACGACCTTTTGTATTATGAAGATTTGTATATTGCTTATTATAATGAAGAGAAAAAAGATTGGTCACAAGCAATAAATATGAGAACTCTTAATACTGAAGGGCACGATGCATCGGTTGGGTTGTCGCCTGATGGTCAGATACTTTATACATATAAAGGCGTTCCAGATGGTACACTTTTCGAAAGTAAACTAGAAGGAGATAGTTGGAGTAAACCGAGAGAAATGAGTAAAAATATCAATACTAAATTTCACGAGACCTCTGCATCTATTTCGTATGACGCTAAACAACTTTATTTTGTCTCTGATCGTGATAGAGATGAATTCGGAAATAAATCTTATGGTGGTAAAGATATCTTTGTTAGTCAAAAACTAGACAATGGAAAATGGGGACCTGCAAAAAACGTTGGAGCTCCTATTAATACTAAATACGATGAAGAAGGTGTTTTTATGCACCCTGATGGGGTAACTATGTATTTCTGTTCAAAACGAGAAGGCTCGATGGGAGGATATGATATTTTTTATTCTGAAAATGATGGTGCTGGTAATTGGGGCGAACCTGTAAATATCGGATATCCAGTAAATACTCCTGATGATGATGTGTTTTTTGTTGTTGCTGGTAATGCCAGATATGCCTATTACTCAAGTGCTAGGGAAGATGGCTATGGCTTACAAGACCTATATAGAATAACTTTTTTAGGACCAGAAAAAATGATGGTGGTAGGTAGCGAAGATATCTTAATTGCAAGCTCAACCGCTACTATCCAACAAAAAGTAGAACAAGAAATTGTTGAAGTTAAAAAAGTACGTCTTACAATTATGAAAGGTACTGTAACTGATGCCTTGAGCGATGCTCCAATTGAGGCAAGCATCGAAATTGTTGATAATGACAAAAATGAATTGATAACAACTATTAATTCAAATAGTAAGTCTGGTAAGTATTTGGTAAGTTTACCTTCTGGTAAAAATTACGGTATTGCTGTTAAAGCTGATGGATATTTATTCTATAGTGAAAATATTAATATCCCCGAAGCTACTGCTTACCAAGAGGTAACTAAAGACGTTGTTTTAAGTAAAATAGGAATAGGCTCAAAAATCGTTCTTAAAAATATTTTCTTCGATTATGGAAAAGAAACACTTCGAGAAACTTCGTTTGCTGAACTTGAACGTTTAGTTACATTGCTTAATTCTTATCCTGATATGACTATTGAAATTGGCGGACATACCGATAGCCACGGTGGACTACAGTTTAATACTCAATTATCAGAAGCTCGTGCAAAATCTGTTGTAGATTATCTAGTTGATAAAGGAATTAGCAAAATAAGACTTGCCTATAAAGGTTATGCTTATTTGCAACCTATTGCTACAAACGATACTGACGAAGGAAGACAACAAAATAGACGTGTTGAGTTTAAAGTTGTTAGTATTAAATAAAATATTAAAAGTATATGCTGTTATTGGATGCAAAAGTCCTTAGCAGCATATATGTTTAAATCTACAAGTAAACGTTTTATTATGAAGAATTTTGTGTTGTTTTGTATTTCAATTGTCATTTTTTCTGCTGGATATTCACAGAAAGATATCGGTTTTACAAAAGGAAACTTTCCAAATCAGTCAAATGAACTCTCGATAGCAAAAAAACAAATTAAAAATGCTAACATCTTGGTTTATAATGAAACAAATAAAATTGAGGAAGGACTAGAACTTTACATGAAAGCTTACGAGTTTAATCCAAATAACTCGGATCTCAATTTTAAGATTGGGTATTGTTATTACAATACTACTCAAAAATATGATTGCTTAGAATATTTCCAAAAAGCTTACAATCTTAACCAAAAGGTTGATAAAAAAATCAATTATTATCTTGCACGAGCTTATCATTTGAATTACAGATTTGATGAGGCTATAAAGTTTTATTCCGAATATGTTTCAGAACTTAAAAGTAAAGAAGAGGTTGATGATATAAACAAGTTCATTACAGAATGTCGCAATGGGAAAGAAATATTAAAAGATACTACAAAAGTTGAAATTAGGAATCTCGGCGAAAATATAAACACAGAGTATCGCGAATACGGCCCTATGATTACATCCGATGGCTCAAAATTGTATTTCACTTCTCGTCGTAAAGGAACAACTGGCGGAAAAATTGCTGATGATGGAATGTACTATGAAGATATTTATGAATCTACGAAAACTGAAACCGGTTGGACAAAAGCACGAAGTGTAGGTTCTCCCTTAAACTCAAAATTGCATGATGCTGTTGTAGGATTATCTCCCGATGGGCAAAGTTTATTTGTTTATGTAGATCAAAATGGTGGCGATTTGTATGTTTCAAAACTGAAAGGTAGCAGATGGTCAAAACCAGTGTCTATTTCAGATAAAATTAATACGAAATTTCACGAATCTTCGGCATGTATTTCTTATGACAATAAAACCTTGTATTTTATTTCTGATAACCCTGAACTCTCTTATGGTGGTCGAGATATTTTTTATTCTACACTTGATAAAGACGGAAATTGGTCTGCACCAACAAATATAGGACCTGTTGTTAATACAAAATATGATGAGGTTGACTTGTTTTTACATCCTGACGGGCGTACAGTATATTTTAGCTCAAAAGGGCACAACACAATGGGAGGTTTTGATATTTTTAAAACAACAAAAGATAAAGACGGAAATTGGTCAACTCCTGTAAACCTTGGATATCCAATTAACACTCCGCTTGACGATGCTTTTTTTGTAACAACAGCTAGCGGAAAAACCGCTTATTTTGCCTCTGTTAGACCCGAAGGAATGGGATTACACGATATATATGAGTTGAGATTCCCCGAAGATGAAGCAACAACTCCAGAAGAAGACAAAGTTTACCTAACTCTTGTTAAAGGAAATGTTACCGATAAAGTAACTTCTTTCCCATTAGAAGCAATTGTCGAAATAATTGATAATAATGCAAATGAAGTTGTAGCAACTTTTGTTACAAATAGTCATTCTGGGTCTTTTATTGTAAACTTACCCTCTGGTAAAAACTATGGCTTAAACGTAAATAAAGAAGGATACCTTTTCCATTCAGAAAATTTTAATCTTGCCGACACATCTACTTATCAAGAAATAACTATTGATATCGAACTACAAAGAATCGAAGTAGGAACAACAATTGTCTTAAAAAATATTTTCTTCGATTACGATAAGGCTACACTTAGACCAGAATCATCCGCAGAGTTAGACAGACTTGTAAATATTCTTGTTAAACAGCCAAAACTAAAAATCGAAATTTCTGGACATACTGATAATAAAGGAGGTTTGATATATAATAAAGAATTGTCTAAATCTAGAGCCAAAACAGTTGTCGATTATTTTATCGAAAAAGGAATTGCAGAAGACAGACTAACTTTTGAGGGATATGCGTTTGAAAAACCAATTTCAACTAACGATACTGATGAAGGACGACAACTTAACAGAAGAGTGGAGTTTAAAGTATTGAGCAACGATTAAATTTATTTCTAATTGTACTCAGAGTATTTGTAAGCATAAAGTTTGATTTCTCCTTTACTAGAGAGTATAAATGTTAAGCTTTCAGAGGACATTATACCGTTTTTATTATTAACAATAAGCTGTATATCATACGCTTTTCTTCCTGAGATATTATGCTCTTCATAATTTCTAATTTCATGCTCTTGGGGCACACCATAATGCTCATTCCTATTTATAAACGATGTTTTAATTGTGTTTTCGTCAACTTCTGTAAAAACTAATTTGTCAATTGAATTTAAAATGCTTTTATAGTTTTTATCCGAAAGATTATTGTAAAACACTTTAAGCTCTTTTTGAATATCATAGTTTACATCTGAGGACTCATCTTTAATAGCATCAAGCAGATTATCTTTTACTGCTTTTATGAATGCAAATTTATAACCTTCTGATCTGCAACTCAAAGTAATTTCATTTTTATAATTACCATTGGGATTTATTGCATTGATGGTCATTATTACTACTGGAATATTCTCAAGCATTTCGGATGATATGTTTTCAACTTCAAAATTAGTGATTCCTCTTATTTTGGCTGCCTCTTTTTCAAAACCGATTTTGATTTTTTCTAAGCCAAGTCGTGTAATTACTTCTGTATCAATAATAGGTAAAATATCGTCAAATTTGTTCTTATTAATTAATCTGTAAATCTCTGTAAGAAAAATATTTATTTGCGATGCAGTATCATTTGCTTTTTCGAGTGAAACATAAGGAAGATTACTATACTCGTAAATTTCAATTTTAAAATTATTCTCATCATCTAAAAACGCTATGTTTTCAAAATGATAAGTCCCTTCCAGTGTAAAACATTTTGTGTGAAATACTATTAAATCTCCTATATTCTGGTCATTTCTTTTGGTTTGATACAATATTTCATGCTGAACAGTCAAACCATTTGTTTTATTCCGACTTTTAAGTCCAGTTTTAAGTGCCTCAGCACCAGGATATGATAAAAGAGTAGAGCTAAAATAGTTTAAACATTCCTCATATTTCTCATCGCTAAGTAATTTATAAAACTCAGTTAATTTTGTTTTTGTTGTTGTTGCTGCACTTCGATTTTCTTTTTTAAGATCATATCCATTATTTACTGGACTAGAACATGAAATTACAAAAAATGCACTCAATATTATTGCTAAAAGAAGATGTAAACTCTTATTCATACAGATTTTTTTAATCATTATCAGCAAAGTTAGAATAAATGTGAGGTTTTAGCAAGTTTTAGTATTAAAGAAAACTGGAATGCGAATAATTTGCTTAAAATATTAGAATCAAAGTATGCGTTTGCCCTGATTAATGAGACGGGAGCAAAATAGTATTTCTGAAATCTCACTATTGTATAATTCGAGGTTTGATTTTTATCGGACAATAATAATTTTCAATTTAAAATTGTGGTTTTGTATAATTTATGAGTTTCTCTGCAACTATTCCTGTTAGATTTTAGTTTATTTGTCAACGTAACTAAAGGGTTTTAAAATTTACATTTTGTATTTAATTTGCAATAATTAATTTTATGATAAAAAAAACATTTTTATTCCTATTTATTTTTGTTTATTCAAGTTTTTTTATGATTGCTCAGGATGATGAATCGTGGCACTGCTTAACTGATGAAATATATCGAGAAATATTGCAAACAAATCCTGATGCTTTAAAAGAAAGAGCAAAATTGCAGAACTTTGTTGAAAATTATGTTCAAAATATACAAAAATCTCATGAAACATATATCGTTCCTGTAGTTTTTCATGTAGTTCATTATTATGGTATAGAGAATATTACTTATGAGCAAATTGAGAGTGCGATTGATTTTATGAATAAGGATTTTAATCTTTTGAGAGCTGACACCTCTGGTATAGTTGAGACATTTAGGCCAATAGCTGCAGATTGTAATATTGAGTTTAGATTAGCACGGAAAGACCCTTATGGTAATTGTACAATGGGAGTAACTCGTACAGTATCAGAAACTACTTTTGCTGGAGGAGAGCAAGCTAAAGAGGCTGCCCCAACTTGGCCTCCTGAAAATTATCTCAATATTTGGGTAGTGAATGCTTTGCCGCATGGTGCTGCTGGTTGGTCATATTATCCAGGTACTGCACCTTATGGTTCTGATGGGGTTATTTTGTTGCATGATTATGTTGGCGTTACTGGAACAAGTTCTATGAGCCACGGTAGTACACTTACACATGAAGTAGGACACTTTCTTAATCTTGCTCACCCATGGGGTTCTACAAATGAACCTGGAATTTTGACAAATTGTGATGTAGATGATGATATTGAAGACACACCAAATACTATTGGACATACAACTTGTGCATTGTCTGCAGTTACTTGTGGATCGCTGGATAATGTACAGAACTTTATGGAATACAGTTATTGCACTAAGATGTTTACCAACGGACAGTCGCAAATGATGAGGGCAGTTCTGAATTCATCAGTAGCAAGCAGAGATAATCTAATTTCAGAAGCAAATCTTATTGCTACTGGTACCAATAACGATTATATTCCTGAAATATGTGTGCCTGTTGCTGATTTTACTGGCAATAAGAAATTAGGCTGTGAAGGTTTTTCAGTTGAATATAATAATTTAACACACGGCACAGATCAAGTTGATGCGTTTAGTTGGTCTTTCGAAGGTGGAATACCCGAAATATCTTATGATGAAAATCCTGTTGTCGTTTATGATGTAAAAGGAGAATATAATGTTGAGCTTACTGTAGCAAATAATGTGAACACGAATATTAAAAATGCTAATAATTATATCAGAGTTTATAATAAGCAAGATGCTTATACATTGCCATATACAGTTTCTTTTGAAACTGATGATTTTCCAAAAATAACTGGAAATGATGATAACGATTTTTATATAGAAAGTAGAGGACAAGAACATTGGAAGCAAACTCCATATGGAGCTGAAGGTAAAGCAATGCGTATTATAAATAAGAGAAACGAGATAGGAACTAAAAACCGAATTTATCTTCCTAATTTAAGAATTACAGATACTGATAATCAAATTTATGTTAGTTTTAAAGCGGCTTATGGAAAATACGGAACTGCCGATGGAGACAGGCTTAAGATTTATGTTTCAACTTCATGTGGCGATTCACTACGTATTGTAGATATAATATCTGGAACACGGCTTGTATCTTCTTATACATCTTACAATAATACTTATGTGCCCGTGCCCGATGATTGGAAAACTCACAGCTTTGTAATTAAACCTTATGTGTTGAACGGAGAAAACTTGCGATTAATTGTGGAGGTCGAGGCTGGAGAAGGAAATGCTCTATATATTGACGAGTTTAACTTTTCTTACACTAATAGCATTGATAATATCCAAAACTCTAGTCTTATTAGTGCTTTTCCGAACCCTACAAGCGGAAGTCTGTTCTTAGAAAATCAATTATCTGGAACAGATTATACTATTCAGATATTTGATACAATGGGTAAGTTGCTTTTTGAAACAATAACTTCAAATGAGATATATGATGCTTCGAGCATTATTGATAATAAACCATCTGGATTATACCTTGTGAAAATTAAAACAAACCAGGGGAATAAAGTCATTAAAATAAACAAAACTAAGTGATTGCAAGTGCTTATTTTTTAAAACTAAATCCAATCCCCGATTCTATATAATGTGCTTTAAAACCATAAGCTTTTATTGTAGCATTAATAAAAAAGTTATTGAAAACATAGTATCTGATACCAAAACGTGAATACATAAAATCGTAGGGTTTAACTTTATTGTAGTAATAGACTCCGATATAACTCAAAAGGCTGATGTTTTTATAAACTAATTCGTGTCCGATACTAATTCCTGCTCTGATAATTTCGGAGGGCGTTTCGTTAACTTTTACAAGAGTATCACCTCTTTCATCGTACCAATAATATAAATTCTCATTGTAAAATACATCCGCCGAAACACCTACTTTCCCAATTTTAGAATATATGTAATTATATGTTAGCGAGCCAGTACTACATAAAAACCCACCCCCACGTCCGTTAGGTATAACACTATATTCATCAGCCGTTACTAAGCTTACCATAATTGTAAATTCATTCCTTTTTTCAGGCTTTTCATTTCCTTTGCTAATGCTTGCTTCTCTTTCAATTTGATTTAATTGATATGCCATTCCAAGCGAAAAATTTATGTGATTAAGTCCCAAGTTTGGTTTTTTTATCGACCCATTCGAAAAATGGACTAGTCCTCCACTTAATCTCATTGTAAAAGGCTGATGTGGCATTTTATATTTTAGACCGAGATCAAGCTTGAAGAAAAAATTAACATTCGTTCCAATAGCAATATTCTCAGGATTATCAATTTTATTATATGCTTTGGTAAGATAAGTTAAACCACCATTTATTCTTGCTACAAGCATTAGATTGTGACTCTGAAAAAAATTAAACTCCATAAACGAGTAAGCAGTAAGTGATTGACCCAATACTTTAGGATTACCTAAATTTTGCCACATTATGCCATAACCTGTATAAGGGCTATTATATTTTACATCATAAAAATCATTTTTGCCGTGGTCGAAAAAAAAACATAAATCAATTCCGTAAGCTGGTTTTTGTGCTAATCCTTCCATGCCAATACGATGGGGAGCAATAAAACCACTATTTAATCTAAATTCTGCATTATATAATTTTTGAGAGAATAAAAAAACTGGACTAAAAGTTAAAAATATTATTAAAAATCTTTTCATAGCTTATACTTAATTCTAATCTCCGACTTCCTTTTTAAACTTAGTAGTTGACTTGCACTTCCTTCTCTAATAGCTATTTCAAGAAGCCCGAGAGAGTTGAATATACATACAATATCTCCTTTATCAACCTCTTTATACGCTTTGTAAATATATTTTGATTTATAAAGATTTGAGTTTATTAAAATTTCATATTTTGTGTCGCCAATATTTGTTTCAAACAGTTCTTTACTTATGTTGCTAACTGCATTACCATAAGAGTCTATGTATATAATTTCTCCGTTTATTGTATTTGTTTCTAAACCTGGTAGTAATTCTGGAAACTGTTTATAGTCAGTACTTTTCACTCCTAATTTTTCAATATCTCCATTTTTCATAATAATTATAGCAATATTACTAAAAATACTAAGCTCTGTAAAAGATGATCCTTCAAATGCAAATCCTGTTTCGATAATAATGGCTGGTTTAGGTTCATTTCCAAATAATAAACCAGCAATCCCGTTATCGTTTAAAATAAAAAACTGATTGAGATTAGATATTAGAATAATTTTACCATTTTTATTGGGTTCGCTATCTACTCCGACAATGTGAATAGTCCCCGGAGGGAATTGTTTGTAAGTACTTTTTAATACAAATGCTGCTTGTGCAACCGAAAATGATTCAATATTATGCGAAATATCTACAAAAACAGCACTTGGGACTTTAGATAATATAGCAGCTTTAACAGCTCCTATATAGTAATCGCTTTGTCCCCAGTCGGTTGTTAATGTTATAATTGTTGACATTTAATATTGTTAGAAATTGTTTATAAATTAAATCAAAAAAATCTGTTTAAAGTTAAAAAATAGTTTTATTTGTACCTACAAAACTATGATAAATTTATTAGATGACCGAAAAAAGTATTTTAATAGAAGTTTCTGATGTAAATAAATTTTATGGTGTCCGTGAAGCAAACATTGAGGCACTAGTAAGATTGTTCCCACGTTTGAAAATTGTTGCTCGTGGAGATGTAATCAAAGTTATGGGTGATGCCGATAAAATCATAGTTTTTGAAAGAAAATTGGAGGCTTTAATTGCCCATTTTGAAAAATATAACAATATCTGTGTTGATGATATAAAACAAATTATTGCTAATAAAGATAGTAAATCTGATTCAGAAAGAGATAATGCTACTCTTTTATACAATGTGAGTGGGAAACCTGTGCGTGCGAGAACGAAAAATCAAAAGGTTTTGGTTGATGAATCATTAAAAAATGATTTGCTTTTTGCAATTGGGCCAGCTGGTACTGGGAAAACATATACCGCCATTGCCCTTGCGGTGAGTGCATTAAAGGAGATGAGAGTTAAGAAAATTATTTTGTCTCGTCCTGCCGTAGAAGCTGGCGAAAATTTGGGCTTTTTACCTGGTGATTTACGAGAAAAATTAGACCCATATCTACAACCACTATATGATGCACTTTTAGATATGATACCGCATAAAAAACTTGAAAAATATATTGAAGAAAAAATAATCCAAATAGCCCCTCTCGCTTTTATGAGAGGCCGAACACTTAGCGACTCGTTTGTGATTTTAGATGAAGCCCAAAATGCTACTTACACTCAGCTTAAAATGTTCCTTACCAGAATGGGCGAAAATTCAAAATTTATTGTTACTGGCGACTTAACGCAAATTGATTTGCCAAAGAGAGTCGAATCTGGACTACTATCAGCAAAAAAAATATTAGCGAATATTAACGAAATTTCATTCGTAGAATTTGATAAATCAGATATTGTCAGGCATAAAGTAGTAACTCGCATAGTTGAGGCATACGAAAAATCTGAAGAAAATCTAAATAAAACCCAATAGTATGAAAGCCTTAATAAAAACTAATTTTAAATTTAAAAACCAAAACAAACATTATATCGGTAAGGTACGTGATGTTTATAGTATCGCCGACGAGTTAATGGTTATGATTGTTACTGACCGAATTTCAGCTTTTGATGTGGTGTTACCAAAAGGAATCCCTTTTAAAGGTCAAGTCTTAAATCAAATCGCTGCAAAATTCCTTGATGCAACTGTTGATATAGTCCCAAATTGGAAAATTGCTAGCCCAGATCCAATGGTTACGGTTGGACATAAATGTGAGCCTTTTCCAGTTGAGATGATTGTAAGAGCATATCTTACTGGTAGTAGTTGGAGAGATTATAAAAACGGAGCTCGCGAAATTTGTGGAGTTAAAATTCCCGAAGGAATGAAAGAACATCAGGTTTTTGATAAACCAATTTTAACTCCTACAACTAAGGCTAATCAAGGCTTTCATGACGAAAATATTACACGAGAGCAAATCATAACGCAAAAACTAATTCCCGAAAAAGAATATGCTCAACTTGAAGATTATTCTCTCAGACTTTTTGAAAGAGGAACTAAAATTGCTAAAGAAAAAGGTCTTATTTTAGTCGACACTAAATATGAATTTGGAAAAAAGAACGACCAAATATTTTTAATAGACGAAATTCATACTCCAGACTCATCCCGATATTTTTATCTTGATACGTATCAGAGTAGATTTGATGCAGGAGAAAATCAGCACCAACTATCAAAGGAATTCGTACGAGAGTGGTTGATGGAAAATAACTTTAAAGGGCAGGAGGGAGAGGTACTCCCCGAAATGACGGATGAAATTATTAATACTATATCGGAGAGGTATATCGAATTGTTTGAAAAAATTACAGGCCAAACTTTTGTTAAAGCAGATCTAAATGATCTCGAGAATCGAATATTTGATAATGTGAGTGGGTTTTTGAGGTAGTTATCCAGTTATCCAGTTATCCAGTGATTCAGTGATTCAGTTATCCAGTGGCACGGAGAACTGCGAACTGCGAACTGCGAACTGCGAACCGAGAACCGAGAACCGAATCACAACTCCACTCCAAAATTGCGAAAAACATTTTTTACTTAACTTTAGTGATGTAGAACATAAAAGAAAATAATTAGTTTCAAAAAATGTTTACTACATTTGTTATTTAGGAAATAAGTTTAATATTATAAAAACAAAAATTATGAGAAAGCACATTTTTAATGCAGGTCCTTGCAAATTATCGGACAGAACTTTGGAGAATACTTCGAAAGCAATTTTAGAGTTTAATAATACTGGTCAGTCAATTTTTGAGGTTTCACACCGTGGAAAAGATTTTCAGGCTGTTATGGACAATACAGTTGAATTGATGAAAGAAGTTCTCAATATACCTGAGAATTATTCAGTGTTGTTTTTAGGTGGTGGTGCTAGTTTGCAATTTTGTATGATTCCTTATAACTTTATGAAAAAGAAAGCTTTTTATCTTGATACAGGAACATGGTCAACAAAAGCTATTGCTGAAGCTAAATTGTGGGGCGAAGTTGTTGTTGTAAGTTCAAAAGATAAAAACTTTACATATATTCCTAAAGATTTTAAAGTGCCTGCAGATGTAGATTATGTACATATCACTACAAATAATACTATCCGTGGAACAGAAATTTTTGAAGATTGGTCTTTTGATGCTCCTCTAATTGCGGATATGTCATCAGATATATTAAGTCGCCCTGTTGACTTTACAAAATATGTTATGGTATATGGTGGCGCTCAAAAAAATATGGGCCCAGCAGGTGCTACATTTGTAATTATTAATAACGATTATCTTAGTAAAGTAGTTGATAGACCAATTCCTGCAATGTTAAAATATAGCACGCATATTGATGGTGGATCGATGTATAATACTCCTCCAGTTATTAATATCTTTGCTATTCGCGAAACTTTGCTTTGGGTTAAAGAATCGGGAGGATTGGTCGCAATGAATAAACTTGCTGATGATAGAGCAAATATGTTATATGGAGCTATTGATAATAGTAAGATGTTTAAATCTCCTGTTGTGAAAGAAGATAGATCCAGAATGAATATTGTTTTCATATTTGAAGATAAATATAAAGAACTTGAAGCTGAATTTGTTGCATTTGCAGCTAGCAAAAATTGTGTCGGAATTAAAGGACATAGATCAGTTGGCGGTTTTAGAGCTTCTACTTATAACGCTTGTACAATGGAAGATGTTAAAGTTCTTGTTGGCGTAATGAAAGAATTTGAACAAAAACACGCATAGTAATTACTCATTTTTATAATTCTAAAACGCTCCTCTTGTGGGAGCGTTTTTTATTTAGGCGTTGTAATGAAATAAAGTGTACAGAATTGACGAAGATAGTTTACTTTTTTTTCAAGGTGCAAATAGCTGCAAATAGCTTGCTCACTTCGATAAAAACTCACTTCGACACTTCTTCGGCGTTGCTCACTTCGGCAGGCTCAGTGCATCGCAGTGCTGGCAAGCTTACTTCGGCAGGCTCAGCACATCGCAGCACAGCTTAGTGCAGCGCTTTGCAAAATTTGCAACACAGAAAAAGGGTAAAAGAGCGAGTCAAAAGGTATAGGTTATTTCATTACAACGCCTTAGATATATATACAGTGAAAAAATCCGAATCTATTTCTGAAATATCGCAGTTTGCGATTATAAAATCAAAAACAATATCTTTGGAATAGTTAAGAGGTTTAATCCCGTTTTTAATTACTCGAATATCAATTTTATCAACTATAAAATATGTTTTTTGTGTTTTTATCACATTATTCAGATCTCTTATGATTCTGCTTTCTTGACCAATATATTCATAAGGTGATAGCCAATCTACTGGAGCAGGGTTTCTTGTTTTCATGGCTGTATAAAACATTGCATTATTAGGAAAAACAACAGTATTATTGATTGCATTATCTAATCCGTAAAATATATCAGATAACTCGTTATAATATGCTACTACATGTCTATTTGTTCTTATATCTCCAAATTCTTCTGAGGCAAGTCCTAATCCTGTAACATATTCATCAGAAGCAGTATCTCTGTAATTAACACGTGGCTGACTATATAGACCAAAACCAAAAATTATGATAGACAATGTAATTAATAAATACTTGTTAGTAATGGGTTTTGTCAATGTTGAAGGATATGATAAAATAACATCAAAGCACATAATAGTAAGGGAAATAAGAAGGATGCCAGCAGCAAAAACTGGTGAATTGTCGCCGAGAGAAATTGAAGATGTCCATGCAATAATTAAACTGGCTACAGATATTTTTCTTAATGCCAAATTATCAGGATTTAGTAAATAATGAAAAACAGTAAAAAACACAGTCATAAAAAATAAGTCGAAAGGAAGACTGTATATGTCAACCTCGGGAAGTATAAAATGCCTTACTGTAATCACAATTGTGAAAAATAAGTATATAATTGAAATTAAGGAATGGTAGCCTTTAGTGATAAACATTTTCCTAAATGCCGACTTTCTTTTAAAGTATAGTAATGCACAAATAAAAAGACAAGCTGTATTTAGTGCTGATGTCATTCCTAAAATAAACTTTTTAGCGAATTGTAATATCGCCGTTTGAAAAAACTCGGTGCGTCCTGTCATTTGACTGATGAATTCAGAAAGCCCATTAGACGACATCAACATAATGAAATAAGCTAAAAATGGAAGTGCACCAATAATAAAAACTGGTATGAATTTCACAAACTCACGACGGTTTTGGTAAACGACATATAAGAAACCTGATAGCGTTATTACGGCAAATGTCTGTCTTGATAAAGCTGCAAGTGAAGTGAGTAATAAACCAACAGCAATTTTCCATTTATTCTTCGAGAAAATTAAAGGAAGTGCAATAACTGACCAAAATACCGCATCTATTGTTGTCCAAGAATATAGATTGTAATTTAAAATCGTTACTGTAAGCCCTGCAATTAGCAACGCAAAAAAATATGTAAAATGGTATTTCTTTTTATTAATTCGCTCTAATGTTCGAAAACACATAATACTCATAACTAAGGCGATTATAAAATATTGAAATAAGACAAATATTCTTGCATTTTCGACCACCGAGCCAGGAATTACGAAATTTAAACTATGTAAATATGCACTTGCAACCGGTCTGATAGAAATAAAATCAGTATGAGCGATTTCTCCATTAATAATTCGCCACGATTGCGATAGAATAACACCTTCGTCGGTGGGATTGAAGCCTTCGTTCTCTATGTAATTGATACTGCTAAAAAGGACACTTAGCCCTATAAATACAAATAAGGGTATTAGTAAATATTTATTTTTTATGTTTTTCATTCGTTTTTTTTTCTTTATAAGGCAAAAGTAACAAAAACACTCCTTATATTTGCCAATATGAATGAAATGTTTAAGAATATAGGTTCTATTGAGCAAGGGATAATTGAAAAAGTTTATAGTGATGAGCCAATTACCATTGAGGAAGGTATATATCTGTTTGAGAATTCGGATTTTTCGTTTTGTGCTTTTTTGGCTGATAAAATAAGGAATAAGAAATTTGGTAAAAAAACCTTTTATAACAAAAATATACATGTTGAAATTAGCAATCGTTGTGTAAATAAATGTAAGTTCTGTTCATTTTATCGAGAAAAAGGTATGCCAGATTGCTGGGATCTCGAAATTTCTGATGTTCTAAAAATTTTAAATAGTAAAAAAGACGAAAAATTAACCGAAATTCACATTACTGGAGGATTGCATCCTGAAAAATTTACTAAATTTTATTGTGATCTTTTTGTAGAGATAAAAATACATTTTCCAAAAATACATATCAAAGCTTTTACGGCAGTAGAGATCGAATACTTTGCAAAAAAAGATAAAATGAGTATAACTGACACACTTAAAATCTTAAAAGATAGTGGATTAAACTCGCTTGCTGGGGGAGGGGCAGAAATTTTAGATGACAATATCAGAAGTAAAATATGTCCTGAAAAAACTAATTCCGAAACATGGTTAAATGTTCATAAAACTGCGCATAATCTTGGTTTGTCGAGTAACTGTACAATGCTTTACGGACATATCGAAAAGCTTGAAGATAGAATTTTGCACATGGCAAGAATTCGAGATCTGCAGAATATAACAGGTGGTTTTAATTGTTTTATTCCTTTGAAATATAAAACTTATGGCAACAGATTAAATATCGAAAACGAAATAAGTTTGATGGAAGAATTAAAAACGTATTCGATTGCTAGAATATTTTTGAATAATATCCCTCATATTAAAGCATACTGGCCCATGAATGGCAAGGAGAACGCAGCTTTAAGTTTGTCTTTTGGGGTTGATGATATGGACGGCACAATTAGTGATTCGACAAAAATATATTCAATGGCTGGCAGTAGCGAACAAAAACCTGAAATGACAGAACCCCAAATGCGTAATCTAATTGAAAGTCATGGTTTTCAACCTGTTGAACGAGATTCGGAGTATAACCAGTTAGCAGTAATCTGAAGTATGTACAAACCCGAACCGAGCCGCAGGCGAGCTCACGACCGCAGGGAGTAACCTTTAGCTCACGAGCGAAGCGAGTAAACCCGAAACTTTAACACATTCTTCACTCTTTTCAAAGTCCACATTCATTGTATAACATTTTTGTCGCAGCTCGATTTTTCATATTAGCAGCTTTTTGCCACGCATGGCATGCTTTTTCTTTGTCATTTAGATTAAACTGACACATTCCGTAGTGATACCATACTTCGGCTAGGTTTGGATAAATATCAAGTGCCATTGAGTAATCATTAGCTGCAAAACGCCACGATTCAAGTTTGTAATAAATATCTCCACGCTGCACAAAATAATCTTTTTCAGAAGGATTTTTATCCATTAGAATATTTAATTCTATTAGAGCTTGTCTGAAATTTTGGTCTTTAGTCAGAATTATCGTTTTTAAGTGTGTTGCCTCTTCGTTGGTTGGAAAATACTTTAAAAATTCATTAACATAAGTTAGTGCTTGCTCTGTATTATTGTTTTTTAATAATAAATTTGCTTGCATCACAAGATGTTGGGGTGTAAAAATATCAATTTCCAGCAATTTCGAATTAGTAAGTAATGCAGCGTCATTTTTGTCTGTTGCAAGCTCAATTTTGAGTTTAAGATTTATTGCATCAATATATTTAGGGCTTTGTTCTATTGCAGTTTGAAGGTGTTTTGAAGCCTCGGAGTAATTCGCTATTTCGTAATAAATAAGTGCTAATCTGTAATTAATAATTTCTCTTGCAGTACTGTACTTTAAATTCAGTAGTATTTGTAAAGCTTCATTTGATTTTTTTTGAGAACTAAGATAAATTGCCTCTTCAAGCTTTAGTGCATTTTTTGAATATCTGTTTATGCTCCAGAACTCTCGCCATTCTGAACTTGTATTTATTGCATCAAATTCTGTGTACGAAAGAATCTCCGAATAAAATTTAGGGTTTTTATAGTCAAAATGTTTTTCTAAGTATGCAACACTTTCTTCTGCAAAACCCATTTTAGCAAATATCCTTGCTAACTCAAAATTAGTCTCTGCGGGATATAAATTCTCAACTGATTTTAAAATCCTGATGGATCTTAGAAAATCTCCGTTTTTGTAATAAATCTGGGACAATAACTTTTGACATTCGTAGCAATCAGGTTTTGTGTTTAATATTAGGATTGCAGAGTCTGTTTTTTGTGTTTGCACAAAATTTAATGCTTTAAAATAGGCATTTTTGTCGATATCTTGTGCCAATGCTCCTAAGCTCAGAAACAAAACAATAATAATATTTACTATTTGCTTCATCATTCTTGCATACTTTTAGTGTCGATAGAATTAAAAACATGAACAAAACCATTCAAGTGTCTCACCTCAATACCAGTAAGGCGTTGTTCATATACATCGCAAATATAATAGTAAACACCATCGCTTACAATTCTCCCATTTTTAAAATTGCGTCCGTCCCAATTTATGTCGGGGTCTTCTGTCTCGAACATTAGTTGTCCCCATCTATTAAAAATTTGAATGTTGATCTTCTCAACAAAATAATAGGGAAAAAATGGTTGAAATAAATCGTGCATCCCGTCATTATTGGGAGTAAAGACATTTGGTAACTCGTAATAGGTGCAATCGTCAAGACAAGTTCTAACGGACATGGAGCTTTCGTTGTTAAATGAATCAACTGCTGTCATATAAAAGCAACCTGCCATGCCTAATTCAGGATAAAAAATATGCGAATTCGAGTTTGCATTGATTGTATGTATTAATTTATGGTCTCCTTCAATATATGGCGAATAATATAGCCTATATTCCTTAACATCGTTGTAACAAGTATCATTATAATTCCATGCAATTTCAAAATATACGGAGTCGCATGTGCTTGTTACTGACATATCGGGAGGACATGGTGGAGTTGTATCAATTGCCTCTTCGCAATTCTCCTGCGAGAAATTAATAATTGGATTTATAATTCCTTCAACCGAATATGCTCCTGATGATCTTACAAGATAGCAATATTCTGTCCCATTTATTAATCCTTTATCAATATATGAATTAGCATTTGTTGTGCCAATTGAGTCAAATGCCACAAGTGCGTCAGAATAACGATAAATAGTATATTCGGAATTAACCCAGGGTGTGTTTTTATTAAAATTAAGCTTTAGAGCATTTTCCATTTGTTTAAAATCAATATAAACAGATGAGGCAATATGTGGTGTTCCGATTAAGAACTTGTTTCCTGGCTGATTATTATAAAATTCAACTTTATATGACCACGGCAAATTACGAGTATCAATATTTGTATCTACAAAACTTGTATCATCAATATTGTTTATTGTTGCAATTTCGATTAAATTCTCCCCGAAATATCCTTCGGAACGGTATAGTACATACTGATATGGTCCAGGAGCTTCGCCTATATCTATTTCTGTGGGTTTTGACCAAGCGATATAGATTTCACCGTTGGTATCATCAGTCGTGTTTACACTTACGTTAGTAATTGTAGGAATGCCACGAATTAGCACGGCACAAATCTCATCAGAGGCGTATCCTTCGGCTTTATCTGGAAAAACCGCTGTAATTAGATAACAGTATTCATTTCCTTGCGAAGCTGAATTATCATTGTATGATGTATTAAAATAACCTTCGACAAAAGCAATTTTTGTATATCCTAAGTCTGCGGGAACGCCAACTTCGCAAAAATCAGGTTCAAATCCAGAGGGAGTTATTCGTCTATATATATTATAACCTATTACATTTGTACAGTAATTTGCATCCCAGACTAGTGATATCTCATTAGTTGTTGCCGAAATAATTGGATTTTCAACTTTGGGCCCGACAATAGAAATACCGATACTTTTAATATCTACAAGACTGACAGTGGAGTTGTTGTCTTCGGCTTTGATATTTAAATTATAAGCTTGTTTTCTTACATAATCACATTCTGTTTGCCATGTAAACTCAGCTTTTGCATATCCTGGCTCTGATACTATTTGATTTAGTGAGGCTGCTGAGCCTGGTATTTCAAAAGGAGCTCCGTGTGCTGATAGCCTTATACTATCATTGTTAGGGTCAGTAGCAGTTATGGTAAATGTCAATAATGAGTCTGCCTCAATACATATATCAGTAGCGTTTATAATTGGAGGTTTGTTGTTAGTGTTAAAGACTTCTATTTGCATATCTCTAATTATTTGACCAATTTTTATTTCTTTTCGCCATTCTTCGATTAGCATTGCAATATTATAAACACCTGGATATACTGGAGCATCCCACACAAGGTCTCCTGTGATTTCATTAACTGTAAGCGAATTTGATGCAGCTGGAAAAGTATAACCTTCAATCGGATTGCCATTTTCTGCACGGCAAATAGTAAGTTTGTACGAAAGGCTGTCTCCATCGGGGTCGTACGCTCCAGGGTTATGCGTAAATATTTGTCCTACTGCAGCTTTATCAACAGGTGGCTGTGTTAGTATTGGAGTGTTATTTATGCCTAATGTAGGATTTATTAACATTGTTGTTGAAATTGAAAAAATAGTATTGACAGAGTTTGGGATATTATTTACTCCAAGATTTCTATTGGGATCTTCAACCACAATAACATACACTCCAGGGCCAGGGTATGTGTGTGTGCCTATATATTTGTTTCGTCTGAAATCGTGTGGTAAATTTATCTTTTCGACACGTGGCAAAATACTTGTTGTGTTATCGCCCCATTGTATTTCTAGCTCGGGTCGGTCGGCTGTCCAGCCTGGACCTGTTGCAGTATAAGTAATAATCGTAATTTCAAATGTTAAATCAGAAATTTGCCGGTATGTGATTTCGCCTGCTCGATTGTGCGTGGCAAAAACATCCATCATTATTATTATTAAAAATAATATTAAAAAGCTAAATTTCCTCATTCTTGCAAAGTTACGATTTTAAATGTGCCGTATGAATAAAATACTAATGAAATAACTTATAAATTGTTAATTTGTTGCATAATATGTTGCCCGATACTACATTTTAGACATTTTCTTTTGTCGCAATAATTCTTTTTAAGATGTAATAGTGCTTGCGTTTCAAAGGCATTAGAGGGGCGAACACCAAAAATTTTCCAGAGGCGAACCTCTCTGTTGTCTTCGGGTTTTAGAGAGTTTAGCAGCATATAATGTTTCGATTGCGAATCTTCTGAAATTTTGTCTTTGTTAAAAACGAAGATAAATGGTGCTACTGTATTTATCAATATGGTTTCAAAAGCAGTATTTCCAAAGCCCGACATTGTTTTATTGGTAATTTTTCCAAATGAATAATGCTTTGTCCAGTATTCAGAGACTTTAATTTTAAATGTTTTCTTTAAAATTGTATAATCGGGTTCGTTTATAACTGCAGTAAATAAACCATGAAAAAAAGTCATCATAGAGGCAAACTGGGCAATTTTAATATGTGGCAAATTGGATGGTCGCATTTTAGAAAACTTCCAGTTTGTTGCTGATATGGGAGACAAATCATGCATTTTTCGTAAAAAATTATATTCAGTTTTAAGTTTAATAACATACTCATCTAAATTGGCGACTTCTAACAAGCCTGATTGTCCAAATAAAATAGCTTCTAACTTAAATAAATTATCAGAGTATTTTCTTAGTATTTTTAGAGGTGTGTTAATTGCAAGTTGTTCAAAAGCATCTGAGTTAACACCTGCTCCAAAACTCCTGACAAGATTAACATAAAAGGCATATTCCCAATCGTTATTTGATTTGATTAACAACTCATTTATAAATTCAGATTTGTATTCAAGCCGTTCAATCCCCATTTTTTCGATGTGAATATTAAAAATCTCTTTTTCAATGAGATCTCTATAATCTGTGCAAGGTATTTGATTCTCACTTAATCTAAACTCTTCAAATTTATTGAAAATTATTTGCGGAAAAGTCATTTCCCATACAGGTATTTCAGTTCTATGCTTTGTGAAGACAGGTTTATCATGTTTATAAACTATATGTAAAATTACATTAGAATAAGCTGGGTCTTCGTCATGTTTATGTTTATACCAATCTGATGAATTAATATGAATTTCTATATTACCTACCCATATAGTATTGTCAATTTTGATTTTTGCATTAAAGAAATCGGGACCTGAATCGTGATTGTGCTGACCAGTATCAATGATTTCAATTCTTCTGCCATCTGTAAGTTGAACAGGATTATCTAACCACAGATGTTTTTTAAAAATATAATGTAAAAAGTCTTCTTTCATTATCATAAAATTGGTTTATAAAGATAATGAAAAACCTGGAGATAAGTAATAAATTATTCATAATTTTGTGAATTCTAATAGTATAATTGAAATTTAGTTGTGAAGACAAAGTCTAAGAAATTGATTAAAGCTGAGGAGTTATTTAATAGTATCAGCCATGGGGTTGGTGTTCTGATAGCAATCGCATGTCTTGTTTTGCTTATAGTATTTGCCTCAATAGATGGGAGCGTCTGGAAAATTGTGAGTTTTAGTATTTTTGGTTCGACAATGATTGCTGTGTATATTTCTTCTACTTTGTTTCATAGTACAAAAGATTTAAGAAAAAAATCAAAACGAAATATATTTGATCACTCTATGATTTATCTTCTTATTGCTGGCTCATATACTCCAATTTGTTTAGTTATTTTAAACGGATTATTAGGTTGGATTATTTTTGGGATAATATGGGGCTTAGCTATTTGTGGGATTATATATAAATTGTTTTTTTATGGTGGAGGAGCTCAAGAACGTAAAATATCAGCGTGGTTATATGTTGCTATGGGTTGTCTTATTTTTGTAGCTATTTGGCCCTTAATAAATAATGCTTCTGGGATAAGCTTATGGTTTTTATTTGGGGGCTGCTTGAGTTATGGTGCTGGAGTTACTTTTTATTTAATTAAAAATATTCCTTTTGGACATGGAATTTGGCATCTTGCAATTTTGGGAGGTAGTATTTGTCATTTTTTTGCTTTTTTATTCATGACAATATAAAAAAAAAGCTCTCCTAAGAGAGCTTTTTGTATTCTTAGAATTCGTAATATGAGTATGTGTCATAGTTGAAAACTTTGTAATAAGTCTCCCCTTCAGTAGTATTAAAGTCAAAATTGGAAGTGGATGTAAAAATCATATCTTTTTTAATATCACCAGGTTGAGTTTGTCTTGCAACAAAATCAACTAAAGTAACTTCGACAGGTATATTTTTGAATTTTACCGTAGGTAAAGTGATTGTAAAATTACCATCTGTAACTGTTGTTTCGTATTGTAAGATTTGATAAGTGTATCCAGCTTCTGGAACAGCAATAAGATCCTTTGAATCAATTCTAAAAATTAATTTAGTACCATTTGGAACTTTCTCCATTCCAACATTTGTTAAATCTAATTCAGTCAAAACGTGACCTTTAATGGTAACCGTTTTTAGTGGTTCTGCAACGTATTCGTCTTCTTTACAGCCTGTGAATACTAACAGTATGCCTAAAGAGGCAATTAACATAATTGAAATAATATTTTTCATAACATTAAAATTTTAAATTTATACTCTTTTTCGTTAATTATTAAAAATGTAACATGATAAACAATGAGCCTGTAGTGAAGTTTTTAACTCCGATAGCTCCATCGTGTGCAACTTTGGTTGTTTCAACTTCGAGATCGGTACCTGTCCAACGTTCAACAGTAGTAAAACCACTATTTCTAAAAGTGTTAAATCCTAATCCCATTTCACCTCCAACTGAAATTTTTGGAGCGAAGAAATATTCAACACCAATAACACCTCTAAGAGTGATACCTAAAGATAGATTGTTGAAATTTTCGAGTGTTCTTTGACTACCAGTAACTTGAGCATTTGAGGTAAAGTCATACCATGTTGGTGATGAAAACTCGGTTGTGATTGGATTCCCATAAGTAAAAGTCTCTTTCCAAGTGTTGTAATTAAAAAAAGCACCTCCTCCAAAATAACCTTGCACACGACCTTTACCTCTGTACATTAAGTAATCTCCACCAACACCAAGGTCAGTAGCATTACGAACGCGCTTGTCGGTAACTTGCATTAGTAAATCTGGAATTTGTTGATCCATTGTTACAAACTCTCGGTTGATGTTGTTGACAAGTCCAATACTTACAGCTCCACGAATAGCAACTTGATCTTCGAGATAATACTTCACATAAATAGTAGTACTAGGAGTAGCGGGACAATCATAAATATTGTCAATAAACCCAAAGCTTGTGTTGTTCCCAGAATGACCGTTAAATAAGTTTCCGAAATAACTAAGTACAGGCATTGCGTCTATACCTAAAGCCATTTCTCCTTGTTGAGGCAAAATCATTTCTCCACGTTTGGAGAGCATGTCCACCTCTTGTTGTGCAAAAGCCCCCACTGAGATGAGAACGGCACAAACCATAATCGTTAGGTGTTTCATAATTGAAAAGTATTAATTAAACATAATTTTATCATCACAAAGATACATATTGTTTTATTAACAGCAAGTTTCTTGTTGTTTTTTTTTAATTTATTTTTTAAATAAAAAAAACTGTCTGCATTATGCAGACAGTTTACTAAAATATTATTTTGTTAAAAATATTATCTTTTATGACGCCCCTCGTCAGATACAGTTAGTTTTGCTCTTCCTTTAGCTCTTCTTCTTGCTAAGACTTTACGACCTTCAACTGTGGCCATCCTTTCTCTGAAACCGTGCTTATTCCTTCTTTTTCTATTTGAAGGTTGAAATGTCCTTTTCATTTGTTATCTTTTTTTATCGTTATCATTCTTTTAATGGACTGCAAAAATAGTATTTTTATTTATGAAACAAAAAAATATTTTAGTTTTTTATCATTATTCCTTAATAAAAATATTTAATTCCTTTTGAAACTGTTAAAATATGGTCTTCTTCTTCATCTAATCAACGAACCGCTTAGGTTAAGATTGTCGTATAATTAATAGGTAAGTATATTATTTTTTTTGTTTCAAAAAACTCATTTGTAAAGATTTCATTGATATTATAAACTTTTATCCCTTTAAAACCGACAATTTCTTCCTTAAACTCGCCACCTTTTAAGTAAATAATACCAGAATTAATAATAATATTGTTTTTTCTAAATAAAGTTGAACAAATTTTAGCAAAAGCTGGGAAGGCAGTAACAGCACGGCTAATAACAAAATCATATTTTGCAGGTAGGTTTTCGGCTCTTGTTTTAATTGCTGTTACGTTGGCTAAACCAAGTTTTTCTGACATGTCTTTTACAGCTATAATTTTTTTACCAATACTGTCAACTAAATCAAAGTTCGCTTTTGGGAACATTATTGCCAATGGTATTCCAGGAAAACCACCACCTGTTCCAATATCAATAATATTTGTACCATTTTCGAAACTAAAGTGTTTCGCAATAGCCAATGAGTGTAATATATGTCTTTCAAAAAGATGGGCTGTATCTTTTCGACTTACTAAATTGATTTTTGCATTCCATTCTTGAAATAAATCTACTAATTGGTTAAATTGTTCCAATTGTGTTTGTGTAATGTTTGGGAAATAGGTTTTGAGAGACGAATACATTAGATATTATCACTTTTAGCATTAACTAACGGAGCAAGAAGTTCACGTGCTCTATATAACTGTGCTTTGACTGTACCAAGTGGTAATTGCATTTTAGCGGCAATTTCTTCATAGCTAAGTTCTTGGTAGTAGCGTAAGTCTATCAGTCTGGCATAACGAGGTTTTAGTGTCCTTATCATCTTACGTATTTCTATTGCCTTTTGTTCTTTTATTACAAGCTCTTCGGGGTTTGGGTTTTTACTTTCAAAATTTGAGTTGTCGGGGTCGTGAAAGTCAACTCCTGTATCAAAAGCTAGTGGTCGGCTTCTTTTTTTACGTACAAAATCAATACAATTATTAATCGCTATTCGAAAAAGCCAAGTGCTAAAAGCATAAACAGGGGTATATTGTGAAAGATTGTTAAATGCTTTACCAAAAGTTTCCATTGTAAGGTCTTCGGCATCGTTTTCATTACCTATCTTTTTTAACAAGAGAAAATAAATAGAGTCTTGATATCGATCCAGCAACTCTGCATAAGCTTTCTCTTCTCCTTGAAGTGCAAGTTCAATGATTTGAAGATCTTTTTGTGCTTTTGATGTGAAATTACTGCGTTTTACCATTTTTTGTTGTTAAATCTAAGTTTATTAGATAAAAATATTACCAAGTAAAAAATCGGTGCAAAGGTATCAAATAAAACAAAATAATAAAAAGAGATGTGAATATTAAATATCTTGCGTGTTTTTTTACCAACAAAGTACATAATTATTAGTCTTAATGATGCTAATATTAGTGCCAATAGTGCTAATTTGCTGAATAATAAGCATAAAATTGAGATGTAAAATAGCGAACGGCTAATTATTTCGATGCTAGAAAACACTTTGGCAAAAGAAGAATATTTTATTGATGTCGAAATATGTCTTGTCTTTTGATGTATAAAATCTTTTAAAGTGTTTGAAGGGATAGAGTAGGTAAAAGCGTCTTTATTAACAGAAATTGCAACATTGTTTTTATTAGCTACCGAACCAACAAAGAGGTCGTCATCGCCCGAAGCTATTTTTATATGCTCTTGAAATCCATTAACACTTTCCCAAACAGATTTTTTATATGCCATATTTCTGCCTACACCCATATATGCTTTTCCAATTTTTGCTGCGTAAAAATATTGAATCGCAATTAAAAAACTGTCATATTTAATAAAATTAGATAAAAAATCTTTTTTATTATTGTACGCACCGTATCCTAGAACTATACTTTTTTTTTCAGAAAATTGATTAATCATTCCGTTTATCCAATTTGGGCTTACAGGAAAACAGTCAGCATCGGTAAATAATAGGTATTCCCCTTTAGATGCAAGTATCCCTTTGGTTAAAGCGTTTTTTTTACCGTCCGATTTTTTGAGATGTATAATTCTTAAATTGTTGAATTGTTTACTAAGCTTTACGCAAATCTCCGCAGTATTGTCTGATGAGCCGTCATTGACTAATATTACTTCAAATGCTGGATAATTTTGCTCTAAAACTTTAGGTAAAAAATTATTGAGATTTTTAGCTTCGTTCTTTGCTGCAATAACCACTGATACAAAAGGAGTTTCGCTGTTGGCACTTTCGTTAGATTTAGTTTGCGTTTTTGCAAGTTTTAGATTAATTAATGTATGAAAGATTATTTGCGTTACGAAACTCACTACTGCAAAGAAAGTACAAGTGTAAAAAAACATCTCGGCTGATGTTAGAACATTTTTTCCTATAATTATCACAATGCGTTATGTCCTTTTAAAAGTTCTGATTATTTAAAGTGCTATATAATTAATGGTATTAGTCCCATTTTTTTGCTTTTTCCCAAATTGCGTCCATTTCTTTAAGGGGCATATCTTTAAGGTCTTTTCCTTGTGCTATTGTTTGTTGTTCAAGATAATTAAATCTTTTTATAAACTTTTTGTTTGTTTTTTCGAGAGCATTTTCGGGATTGATACCGTACAATCGTGCTGCATTTATCATTGAAAAAAGAAAATCTCCAAATTCGTTTTCGATATCCTCTTGAGAACCAGTTTTTACTTCTTGCATAAGTTCGTTATACTCTTCCAATACTTTATCCCAAACTTGTTCTTTTTCGTCCCAATCAAATCCCATTCCTCTGGCTTTATCCTGAATTCGGTGTGCCTTAATTAATGCTGGCAAGCTATTAGGAACTCCGCCAAGGACAGTTTTCTTTTTACCTTCTTTAAGTTTTATACGCTCCCAATTTTCTTCTACATCTTCTGCTGTTTGTACATTTACATCTCCAAAAATATGAGGATGTCTAAATATTAATTTTTTATTTATTCCACTAATAACGTCTGCAATATCAAAACTCGAATTTTCCTCACCAATTTTAGCGTAAAAAACTATATGAAGAAGAATATCTCCAAGTTCATTTTTAATTTCCTCATTATTTTCTTCGGCTACCGCTTCGGCAAGTTCAAATACTTCTTCTATTGTCAAAGTTCGCAGGCTCTGATTTGTTTGTTTACTGTCCCAAGGGCATTTCTTACGCAACTCGTCCATGATATCTAATAAACGCTTAAATTCTTGCAGTCTCTTGTCCATTTTAATAATATTTCACTTTAAATTTATAATTTGCAAAAAGTTTATTTTATCTTTATAGTAATAGTTTTTTGCGTAGCAAAGTTATCATTATTTTTGGTTTTAGGACGAATTTTATACGTTCGCTCGATTGCAATCCGAATGTTGTTTTCTCCGTTCGCCCGATTACAATCCCAGTGTTGTTTTTCTCTCTATTTGGCGTAATTTTTTACTTGTTTCAATCTTTTTTTTCAATATTACTTAAAGTTTAGTTATTTTTAAATTTTATTTTATGAATTGAAAAATGCTAAGAACATACTCGTTTTATTATTGCTGTTAATTTTGATAGCTTCTTATGGCTATGCTCAATTTAAGCCTAGTACAGAGATGACCCCTGACGAAAAGGAGCTATTTAAACGTAGTTTAGAAGCGTTTTACGAAAAAGATTTTACTGTTTCTTTGCAAGGATTTTCGCAATTATTGAGCTTATATCCTCGTGAACCTGTATTTAATTTCGTTTATGGGGCCTCAATGGTAAATAAAAATACTGATGTTAAAAAAGCTTTTGATTATCTTAATTTTGCCGTTGGTAAAGGAATACCCGAAGCAAATTTTTATATGGGATTAGGTTATCTATATTTATATGATTTTGATAAAGCAATTGCTTATTATAATGATTTTAAGATTGGAACTAAGGCTAAAGTTTGGAATGAGTATGATGTTGATAAGTTTATTGGACAAGCAAAAAGTGGCAAAGATCTAATTCGATATGCTTATGAGCTTAAAGTAATAAGTAATAGGCAGACCTCGCTCGAAAACTTCTATTATTCTTATGAACTTAAGGATTTTGGGGGCGAAATAATTGTCAAAACTGATGAATTTAAAGGCAAAGCTGATAAACGAATGGATCAATCTGACTTGATGTATATTTCAAATATAAACAATATTGTACTTTTGAGTAGTTATGGCGATAGTCGTAAAAATAGTTTGGATTTATATATAAGCTATAAAACCCCAACTGGTTGGTCGAAACCGCAATTATTGTCCGAAAATATAAATACTCCTTATGATGAGGCGTATCCTTTTTTAAGCGATGATGGTAAAACGCTTTATTTTTCATCTAAAGGACATAATAGTATTGGAGGATATGATATTTTTAGAAGTCAATATAATGCGTCAAACAACACTTGGTCTGTGCCAGTAAATCTCGATTTTCCGATTAATACTCCTTATGATGATATTATGTATTCAGTGGATAGATACGGTGAAACAGCTTTTTTTGCTTCGACACGTGAATCTAAAAGCGGACAAATTGGGGTTTACAGAATATTGCTTGAAAAAGAGCCTTTGACCCGTCAAATTGTTAGTATTGATGAGGTGTATAAACATGCAAGTTTGACTATTAAACCTACGGCAATTGCAGAATTAACCAAACGACAAGAGGTCAGAGCTCGAAGCATGATAGATACCAGCGAATATCGCACTGAGATAATTGCAAATCTGGATACTGTAAATAATAATGAAATAAATCTAGATAAATCTTACAAATTACTTGACGAAAAAAAGTCTATCGCTCAGGAGTTCTTTGAGTATGCCTCTGCTACTTACGAAATTTGTCAAATAAACTTAAATGAAATAAAATTAATAAATAAAGATGTTTCCGCTTTGCGAAATAAACGAGATTCCGAAGCAGAAAGACTTCGCGATAGCCTTAGTAGGATAATTATAGAAAAATCGAATGTTGCAAGTGAGATGTTTGATTTGGCAAATTTTTATTACGATAAGGCAAATCAGTTAATCTCACTATCAAATTATTATGAAAATGAACTTGATATATTGAGTGGATTATCCAGAAATAAAAAGAATATTGAGGAGCAGATAGCAAAAATATCTCGTGAAATCGAAAATATAGATGTGAATTCTCCTGCAGATACTTATAATAAAAAACTATTGTCTGAGCGAGATGCTAAATCAAAAAAGCTTGATGTATTTAGTACCAGACTATCCGATGATTTTAAAAAACTTGATGCTCTTAACGAAAAGATAAACCTAAAATTTGATCTTGCAAAAAATGAAAAAGACTTTAATGTTCGAGAAAAATATGTTTATGATATTAAAACTTTAGAAAATGAAAAAATAGACTTGATTGGTAAAATAAAAGATAATGAGGTACAGCTTGAGTTTCTTGAGTATGAAATTAAACAAATTGATAATAGAAGACTGATTGTCGAAAATAGTTTAGTTGGAATAGAAGACGGTTTAATTTATAATCCTAATTTTAAAATTGATAAAAATAATAATGAAATTGATTTATTGAAAACCCATATTTCGCAAAATTCTTTAAAAGAACTTGCACACCAACAAGATAGGATTTTGTCGGATACAAAGTATTATTCGAAGGAGCTAAATCTTGATGCAATTTTGTATGTAGGTCCTGATTTGACAGATGCTGGGCTAGAAGATATACTTATAGACACAAAATCATATACAGATAAATATGAAGATGTATTGTCTGAAAGCACTTTAAAAACAGGTGAGCTAATTTATAAAAATGACTCTGTTAAGGAACTAGTTAAAAATCTTGAAATAAAATTTGATAATGCCGCCAATAATTCAGAAAAACAAAAAATAATTACTGAAATTAATAAATATAAAGCGGAGATTAATAATAATAACGCCAAAATAACTTCATATCTCAACTCGCAAACGCCAATAGATATTAATAATTACATTCCAATTTTTGAGAATTATAAAAACACTTATACTGGTATAGAAAATCAGGCTGAGATGCTCGAAACACAAAGATTAATTGGCGAATCACAACATCTTGCTAATGACATAAGCGATTTAAAAGTTCTTGGGGCTAATCAAGATATCCCGCCAATGCTTTATCTCGAAGGAATGAAATCAGAAATTGATAAAATAATAATTCAAAAAATCGAAAACTTAAAAGCGAGTGCAATAATTGCTGATAATACCACTAATAAAGATATCCTTAAACATCTAGATTTAAGATTAAATGAAATAAGTGCAACGAACGATTCGCAGAAAGTACAAGAAATTACAAGCAAGTTTAAAGAGGTTGAAATCCTTTATAATCAAGCAGAAATTGAGAAAGATAAGGTGCAAAACAATAAAATTATAGTTGAGGCAAACGAAATATTAGATGCTACAATTAAGCAGAATTTAGATTTTATAAATCAAAAGCTATTAGATAGTTATGAGAAACTAAATATTTACAGTAAATCTTTTGAAAATCTGCCAGATAAATCTAAAAACGTCATCGAACAAGTTGATAATATTAAAAATCTTGAACAAAAAGCTGCGGATTTACAATTCTCCTCCGAAGAAACTCATAATCAGCTAGAAAAAATGCAAAAACTCGCCGAGGCGTGGAAAAATCTCGAGTTAGCAAGCCAATACTATGCTTATGCATTTGAAATAGTACGTGACGAAAAAAAATATCGTAAAAATTATGAAATCAAACCTGATAAAGAAATAGAATCGCTTTATGCATACAGCACATCTGTAAATCGGCAGGAACCAACAATCAAGGAAACCGTAATTATTGCAGATAAAGAGGATGTTCAAAAACTTGATTCGGTTAGTTATGGAGGTCGGATTAAAATCAATATACAGCAACAAACAAAGCGAAAACAAGAAATTAATGACTTGGCAGATAATATTGACAAAATAAAAACTGACCTTAATAATAATAGTGATAAAAAGAAACTTGAAAAATTAAATGCAGAATTACGTCAGACACAAGAAAAACAGATTGATAAATTAGTGGAGTATAGTAAAACCTCAAACGAAATAATTGTAGAATTGGGTGTTATCAATAAGTTAGTTGAATCTAATTATAATAAAAATTTGCTTGACAGTTTGTTGGTCAAACAAAATGAGTTACGCAGTTCTATTGTGGAATATAATAATTTTTATACGGCTGAAGAGTTAAATCAAAAGCATCTTGACGCAATTAGTTTGGAAGACAGGATTTTTAATATTTATAATTCGATTGCATTGGATACTGATGATGATGTTCTTGCTGCAAATATCAGAAATGCAAACGCAAGCATACCTGTAGTCGAATCTACAAACTCGGAGACTATTACAGCAAGTGATTTTACAAATAAAGGAGATTTTAAATATGATTATGATTACGATAATAAAACTACATCAGAGCTTTATAAATTAGAGAATAATATTTCGATTATTGAGTCTAAAATAAAGTCTCACGAAATTACAATTGCTGGGATAGAATCTACAATGCGGAACTCTCGCTCAAGTTCAGAGTATAAAAAGCTCCAAAAAGAATTACAGAAAGAAAATAAAAAATATCTGAAAGAACTTAAACTTTGGGCTAGATATAGTGAGGATTATTTAAGTTTGAAAAACAATTTTGGAGACGATTATTACTATAATTCTACATCAGTAAATAATAAAACTGCTCCTGTTAGTGATAGTATAAAATCAGAATCAGAAAGCAAATTTACTGAGTCTATCGCACTTTTTGAAGTTATTATTAGATACAAGGCTAAAACGGCAGATCCTTATGTAGTTGAAATATATAAAAAAGCTGAGCTATTAAGTGTTGAGGGGGTAAATATGTTAAATGCAGCCAACTATCTTAAATCAAAAGGGACGGAGAGCGATCCGCTTGTAATAGCTCATTATCGATCTGTAAAAACATCAGATAGAGATAATTTAGTTTTGATTGATAATAATGTTGATGTAAAAGATGAAATTAAGGTAAATGATAATATTATAGAATCTGATGGCATCGCAGTTGTTGAAAACAACAGTAAAGATGAGGTTGTATTGGATAATGTAAATGATAAGAATAAAAATACTTTAAATTTAAATTTAGAAAATTTATTCGATGCAAATGCAGGTAGTTTTTATTCAGATGCTAATCCTATAACTGGTATTCCTGATACAGAAGGTTTGTATTATCGAATCCAGATTGCTGCATTTAACGGTAAAGTCGCAAATGATATGATTACAGGAATTAAGCCAATATTTTGGGAAGCTATTCCAAATTCAGCTCTAGTACGATATATTGTTGGAAATTTCAATAAGTTTGATGATGCTAGAAACACTTTGCCAAATGTACAAGCAATGGGCTATGCAGACGCTTTTATTGTTGCTTATTATAATGGACAACGGATAGCGGTTTATGAAGCACGCCGGATTGAAGAGCGTATTGGAACAGAATTGCTTATTGCTAATAATAATCAAGAAAATAGAACAAAACTAGTTGATAATTTGGATACACGTAATTTAACAGAAACATCCGGCGTTTTCTTCTGTGTTCAAATTGGGGTTTATGCAACACAGGTTGTGGCTGAGAGGCTTTATGGTTTGGACCCGATAATGTATCATAATTATACTGGCAATTTGGTGCGACACACTTTTGGAAGATACTACGATATTAATACTGCAATAAATGAGCAAAATAAGATTAGACGTCTTGGAATTACCGATGCTTTTGTTGTTGCTTATCGCAATGGGGAGAAAATTAGTTTGAATGATGCACGAAATCTTTTAGCAAATATTGAAACTCCTCAAGATGAAATCACACTTAATATTCCGGATAATCAAATTCCTGAAATTCAACAAGTTCAGCAACCAGAGCCTCCAATAGTTCAAAACCTCAATCCTGATGTGGAAGAACCGACAAATATAAATGCTGAGCCGCTTGTAGAATATTATATTCAAATAGGAGTATTTAGAAATGATGTAAACACATTTATTCGTGATTCGTTTAGACGAATTGCTGGTAATAATCAGTTAGTTAGGTTAACCAATAACAATCTTACGCTGTATCGGATTGGAATATTTGCCAACTATTTGGATGCACAATCTGAACTGAATAATGTAGTTGCTGCTGGAATAAAAGATGCCTTTATTGTTGCTTACGTTAATGGAAAACGTATTGATGTTGCACGTGCTCGAATGTTGAATTAGCATAAAACAATAGTTTTTGTGCTTGAGACTGCTATATTGTGCTAATTATATATGTTTTCAGTTCTATTTTATAATTAATAGAAATATAAAAGTTTATAAATGCTTCGTAATGGAATAATACGTATTTTTGTATTATATGAAAGAAAATCAAAATATACAAAAGCCTTCAAAAAAGGAAGATGTAGGTATTAATAAAGACAGACACCTTATGCTGTATAATGATAATACCAATACGTTTGAATATGTTATTAGTTGCCTGATTGAAGTTTGTGATCACGACATTATTCAGGCGGAGCAATGTGCCTTTATTACACACCACAAAGGAAAGTGTGATATTAAAAAAGGTGATTACAAATCATTAAAACCAATGCGGACAACACTAATTGATAAAGGTCTTAAGGTAACGATTGATTAAGACAGTACGAATTTATAAAATTTATTTTTATAATAAAACGGGGTATTAAATTAATATCCCGTTTTTATGTTTTATAAGTTTTAGAAATATTAAGGAATTAAGAGGTTTATTAAGGAGAAATTGCATTTTTTAATGTTAGGGATTGTCGAAGCCAGAACCCAGAATATAGAATCCAGAATATTTTGCAATCCCATATTTGTTGCTTTGTTGCAAAAAGTAATTTACTTAAAATAAAATTGCACATTTAAGCAAAATGAGTTAGTTTTGTAAAAAAATATTAAACTAACTAACTTAAATTATTAAAATGAAAGTAAAGTATCAAGACTTGATTGAGCAATCATTCGAGTTTCCAACTGAGGAGTTTGAGGTTGAAGACGGTGAATTGTATTATTATGGTATCCCGCTAATGGATATAGTTAAACAGTATGGAACTCCAATGAAGTTTACTTATTTACCTAAGATAACAGAGAATATTAAGCGAGCACGCATGATGTTTAATGTTGCAATTACTAAAGTAAACTATCGTGGTAAATATATTCAATGTTACTGTACGAAAAGCTCACATTTTGCATTTATATTAGAAGAAGTCTTAAAAAATGACGTGCATATTGAGACAAGTTCACAATTTGATATAGATATTATTAGATCACTCAAGGAAGATGGCTTAGTTGATGAGACTTTGCATATCGTTTGTAATGGGTTTAAGCTACCTGCTTATATTGAAAACATTACTGATCTTATAAATGATGGCTTTGATTATGTCATTCCTGTTTTAGATAATTATGCTGAGTTAGATCACTTACTTGAGAAGGTTAATGGTAATATAAATGTAGGTATTCGTATTGCGTCGGAGGAAGAGCCTAAGTTCGAGTTCTATACTTCGCGCTTAGGAATAGGTTATAAAAACATAATTAGTTATTATCACGATTTTATTGAAAATAATCCGAGAGTTAATTTAAAGATGTTACACTTCTTTATTAATACTGGTATAAAGGATACGGCGTATTATTGGAATGAACTTAATAAGTGTATGAGTGTTTATTGTGAGCTCAAAAAAGTTTGTCCAGAGCTTAATTCACTTAATATTGGAGGGGGATTTCCAATAAAAAACAGTCTTACTTTTGAATATGAGTACGAATATATGGCCGAAGAAATAGTTAATCAAATAAAGATGGCTTGTGATCAAGCTGGAATAGATGAACCAGATATTTATACTGAGTTTGGCTCATATACTGTGGGTGAAAGTGGTGGAGCTATATATTCGGTTGCATATCAGAAACTTCAAAACGATAGAGAAAAGTGGAATATGATAGACTCATCGTTTATTACAACATTACCTGATTCGTGGTCAATTAATAAGAGATTTATTATGCTACCAATAAACAAATGGCAAAGCCAATACGAGCGTGTGTTTCTTGGTGGTGTAACCTGTGATAGCGATGATTATTATAATAGTGAGCAGCATATAAATGCTATTTATCTTCCAGAATTTGATCCTCAAGAAAAATTATATATAGGTTTTTTTAACGCAGGAGCATATCAAGAGTCAATAGGTGGTTTTGGAGGAATTCAACATTGTCTTACTCCGGCACCAAAGCATGTTATAATTAGTCGAGATGAAGAAGGAAAGGTTAGTACAAAACTTTTCTCTAGGGAACAAAGTTATAAATCTATGTTAAAAATTTTAGGCTATACTTATTAACCTGAGTTCGATATAATTTTTAAGTTCAGAACGCTTAGAAATAGTAAAATTGTTATTTTAAATTTATAAATACCTTATATTTGCATTTTAAAATGAAAAAAATGTCCGAAAGAACTTATGCTGGAATAGATGATGAGTTTGCACAATACGAAAACTCAAAGGTGGTGCTTTATCCTGTTCCTTATGATGGTACATCAACTTGGGGAAAAGGAGCAAACCATGGACCAGAAGCTTTTTTAACTGCGTCTGAGAATATGGAGATTTATGACGTAGAGTCAGATACCGAAGTACATAAACATGGCATATTTCTTGAAAAAGCTCCAGATTGTAGCTTTTCTCCCGAATTAATGGTGCAAACAGTGAAAGAAAAAACTTTAGAGGTGCTTAATTCGGGAAAAATCTTTACGATGATAGGTGGTGAGCACTCCGTTAGTATTGGAGCAATTATGGCGGCTGCTAAAAAATATCCCGAAATATCAATTTTGCAACTTGATGCTCATTCAGATTTGCGTCCCGAGTATCTGGGAACAACTTTTAATCATGCATGTGCTTTACATTGGGCATCTAAAAATACAAATTTAGTTCAAGTTGGAATTCGAAGCATGGATGTTGTCGAAAAACCTTATGTTAATAAAGAAAAAGTCTTTTATGCCGCAGATATTGCTTGTCGAAATGATTGGCAACAGGAGGTTATTGATAAACTTGGCGATAAAGTATATTTGACTATTGATTTAGATTATTTTGATCCTTCGATAATGCCATCTACTGGAACTCCCGAGCCTGGTGGACTTACTTGGTATTCAACATTAACACTCTTAAAGAAGCTTGCGACACAGAAAAATATTGTTGGTTTTGATATTGTTGAACTAGCACCAAATCCCAATAGTCCTGCTTCTGATTTTTTAGCTGCTAAACTATATTATAAAATATTAACATATATCTTAGAAAAATAATTTTATGGAAACAAAAGGAGTAATCTCGAAATTTTTAGAGGAAAACTACAAGCACTTTAATGCTGCAACGTTGATTGATGCTTCAAAATCTTATGTTAATCACATTGACCAAGGAGGTAAAATGATGATAACCCTTGCCGGTGCGATGAGTACTGCCGAGCTAGGTAAAACCCTTGCCGAAATGATTCGTCAGGATAAAGTGCAGATAATATCTTGTACTGGAGCAAATCTTGAAGAAGATATTATGAATCTTGTAGCACATTCACACTATGTGCGTGTACCAAATTATAGAGATTTAACACCCGCGGATGAACGAAAATTGTTGGATAAAGGGCTTAATCGAGTTACCGATACTTGCATTCCAGAAGAAGAAGCGTTTAGACGTTTGCAAGAAAATATTTTTAAACAATGGAAAACTGCCGAAGATAAAGGTGAGAGATATTTTCCACACCAATATATGTATAAGATGTTGTTGAGTGGCGATCTTGAAAAATATTATGAGATTGATCCAAAAAATAGCTGGATGCTCGCTGCTGCCGAGAAAAATCTCCCAATAGTGGTGCCTGGTTGGGAAGACTCTACTATGGGAAATATATTTACTTCATATTGTATTAAAAATGAGTTAAAACCCTCAACAATGAAATCGGGAATAGAATATATGATGTGGCTTACTGATTGGTATCGTAAAAATTCTGGGGGTAGAGGTGTTGGGTTTTTTCAGATTGGCGGTGGAATTGCTGGCGATTTTCCAATTTGCGTAGTCCCTATGATGGAGCAGGATCTCGAATGGCATGATGTTCCTTTCTGGAGTTATTTTTGCCAAATATCTGATTCTACAACTAGTTATGGTTCTTATTCTGGAGCAATACCTAACGAAAAAATTACTTGGGGCAAATTAGATAAGGATACTCCTAAATTTGTAATAGAATCTGATGCAACAATTGTTGCACCTTTGATGTTTGCATGGATATTGGGATATTAATAATCGACGTAATAAGTTATTTGTTTTTATTTCGAGTTCCGAATTGGACAGTTTGTTTATTTACTGACCTTTACATTGCCGACAAAAAAATCAAATCCTATTTCTGTTAGTAAATTGAGTCAATATAAACGTCAGTAAAGACCACAAAACCAAACCACAAAATTGATTATTCTTTAAAAGAGTGGATGGTAAGTTAAAAAACATTAGAATTACAGTTGAATACGACAAAAAGGACGGAAGTAACTATTAATCAAGGGTGAATCAGTTGTTCTGAAATTGTGTGATATCTTCAAAAAAAGTCATGAAAACTGTTTCATGACTTTTGTTTTATTTAAATCTGTTTTTAGATTAACCCAAACCTATGATTAATTCAATTGAGCTTTATTTTCAGTGTTTAAAACTGCTTAAATCCCAAGGTTTTGCTGCAGATTCGTTTTTCTCTACTGCATCATATTTTGAGTGATATCTACCAGTACCGTATTTTTTGTCGTACAATTCTATCATTCTTTCCAATGGAAAGTGGCTTTGAGGATTAGCTTCTCTGTCTTTGGAATCTTTGCCACGCTTACAAAACAATCCTCTCTGCTCTATCAAATCGTGGGATAGGTGGTTAAAAGGTTTGCATTCGGGATAAATTTTTTCAATCAAAAACTCGACAAATTCCTGAGAATGATCAATATAATTATATTTTACTTCCCATAAAAATGTTGGCTGCTTAAAAATTTCGTAGAAACTAATCCCGAAGTATTTTTGAAATAGTTTTTCTCTTTCTTTAAAAATGCCAGGACTTGTATTCTGTGTCTTTTTTGTAGCGGCGACAGGATCTAATGCTGAAGCCCAAGGCTGGATATAAGGTGCGAATGAGCAGTAAGATAGACTCCAAAATGATAAGTCCCCCAATAAATCATTCCATCTAGTTTTTATCTGATCCCATTTCTGAATGTCGTTTTCGTGCAATCTTTCAATATCTTCAAATGCATATTTTAATTCAGTCGAGTTTGGCACTTTAAATTTATTGGCATTTGCCAGTTCGTCGAATTTTTCTAGTTTTTGTTCAACAACCTGAATATGAATCGGGGATATCGGATTGCTGAGGATAAATTCTTTCTGAGTTTCGAGTCCATTACGTGTTGAAACCGAGCCTTCCATTGCTTTGTCGAGACCCGTTTCTATTTGAAGTCGTAAAAATCTCGGCAAAGTCATGCCCGGTTTCTCTCCAAGATCAATAATGTCTTGAATTGGTTTTATTAAAACTTCGGGATTAGACATAACCTCAACTTCTACAGAGTTGTCGAAAGCATTTGGTTTTTTCTTAATGGTTTCTTCATAATCTTTTTTGGTACTTGATTTAATATTGTCTAACCCTCCAGCAGCAGAAAGGATTTCTTTATCAATATTTCTTTCAATATATTCCAAACCCATTTGCATATTTGCCTCGGTATCTTGTCCCTTTGCCTGTTCAATAGTATCTTGATAAGATTTGCGTATTGCAACAATTGCCTGCTTTAGTGCGTCAATATTTTGCTTAAGCATTGCAGCATCGTCGTATCCGCCTCCATCGTCCGACTGTGCATTTGCCTCGGCAGTGAGTATGCGTCCGTAGAAATCGCTAAATTTCCCATAGAGATTTTCATTCATTAGCTGAGCATTATACTCATTAAAATCAGAATGTTCATTTCCTAATTGTTCCATTCTTGCGTATGTTTCGCACATTTTATCGAAATCTGAACCAGAAAGATTTTTAGTTTTACATTCTTCAATCATATTTTTAAATGTACCCAAAATTGCATTGAGCATCATAGGATCTATTGGCATAACTTTGGTTTTTATCGATTAATAATTGATTTATATTTTGCAATCTGTTCCTCTACATGAGTTTTCGAAAAAGGCAATAGACGAAGATGTCTGTATTCGAGGGCTTTCTCCGGAATGAGTTTCCAACCAGATTGCCATGGGGCATTGTTTTCTTCAAGCATGGTCACCCCTTCTATAAGCGATTCTTTAATGTCAGCAGCCATTTCCATCATATATCTTTTATATTTATCTGGAACAACAGCATTTTCATATATGGTAATCTCATCAATCTGACTCCAATCATCAATGACTTTCCTGTGAGAATCATCCATTGACTCTTCCACGCTTGTTTTGCTGGTTTCTTCTGAAATCATAGCTGAAACATCAAGCAAAGTTTCGCAGGAGTCAATTTTTTCAAGAATTCGCTCAGATGCTTTCACTCTAAATACCTCTTGGTGTTTTTCGTAATATTTTTTTTCTATTAAGTTCTCGTCCTTTACAAGAGCTATTGCACATGCTTTGCCTAACTTTACTGCATCATCTTTAAAGTCGTCCAGACTACTGCAAGCCTGCATAGAATCTGACAATTGTTTTTCAGCCTTATAACTATTAGCATATTCGGGATTATTTTTATATTTTTCTGACCTTGCAGCGTAATATAATTTATATTCTTCTAAAATATTACTATCCATATTTTTATGTTTTTTATTTTAATTGCACTAAAAGACAGCCAAAGACTAAAGTTTTGTATCGTTTTTAATGTTGATATACAAAGATAATATTATTTTATTATATTAAAGATTGTTTTGTGAAATATTTTTAAAATCGGTGTTTTCGAGACATCCTCCAGTTGGCGGTGAGCTCATAAGCGAAGCGAATAAACCCATTTTAGACCTTACTTAATTTAATCATATTTGTTCTATCTTTGGCAGTAATAGGAGTGCTTGCAATATGAATAACATAATCTCCTTTTTTCACCAAGCCTAAAGCAAGAAGTTTTCCAATGGAGAACTCTATTGCTTCGTCAATTGAGTCAAAAATAGGAAAGTAAAAAGTTTCTACGCCCCACAAAAGTGGTAATGATCTTAAAAGATCTTTATTTGCAGTAAAAGTAAAGATATCAGATTTTGGTCGATAACTCGATAGTCTTATAGCAGTATATCCTGAAAAAGTAAATGGGATTATTGCTTTTGCCCCCACTTGCTCGGATAGGGAGCAGGCACTTTGACATAAGGAATCAGGAAGAAACCGAATACTATCTTTTTTTGATGGATGGTTTTTATGATAGATATTGCGGTTGTTTTCGGTAAAGTTGATGATCTTTTGCATTGTTTTGATAGTTTCGACAGGATACTTACCTATTGAAGTTTCTCCACTTAACATTAAAGCATCTGCACCGTCTATAACTGCATTTGCAACATCATTGGCTTCGGCTCGTGTAGGTCTAAAGCTAGTTATCATACTCTCGAGCATTTGTGTTGCGATTATTACTGGTTTTGATTCTTTAATGCACTTTTCGACAATAATTTTTTGAATAACAGGAACTTTGTCGAAGTTCATTTCAACTCCTAAATCACCTCGTGCAACCATAATGGCATCAGTAAGTTCGATTATATCATCAATATTATCTATTGCTTCGGGTTTTTCAATTTTAGCGATAATTCTTGTGCTTTTTTTGAAACTTGAAATATAATCACGTAAATGTTTAATGTCATTACCTTCGCGTACAAAAGAAAGTGCAACCCAGTCAACATCATTATTTAATGCAAATAACAAGTCTTTTTTATCCTTATCTGTTAAGCTGGGAAGACTAGTTTTGGTATTAGGTAAATTTACTCCTTTTCGTGAATAGAGTAGACCTCCGTGAATAATCTTTGCTTCAACTATAGAAACTCCGTCGCTTTTAACAACGCTAAGTTTGATTTTTCCGTCATCAATCAAAATAATATCATTCACTTTTACATCTTTTGCAAAATCTGTATAAGTCATGTAAAATGAATTTTTTCTATTTTGATTTTCATCAGTATGAAAACTAATATGTTCGCCGTCTTTAAGGATGTATGGTTCGTTTTCGACTATGCCTACTCGAAGTTTTGGGCCTTGTAAGTCTGCTAATATAGCCAGATTTACGCCCATTTCAGTTTCAAGCTCACGAATGGTTTTTATGATGTCTGCTTTCTCTTCTTGCGTGCCGTGCGAAAAATTTAATCTAAATACATCCAGACCTGCAAGTATCATTTCTTTTAATATTGCTTTTTGTTCACTTGCTGGACCTAATGTTGCTATTATTTTTGTTTTAGAACCTAATTGCATGTAATTATATTTTAATATTTGGTTACAAATTTAATGAAATATTTGTTGTGACAAATGTATGCTAGAAAAAAGTTAATAATTAAGTGATTTATTGGCTGATTTATATGTTGTAGCAAAGCCAAAGCCACCGACTAATATTTAAAATGTTTGTCAATAATAGTGATTTGTATAATAAGTGATTTTATATGCATCCGATTTAACTGTTATAAAGTCTTAATACTAATTTTACAAAAAAAAATATGAGATACATTTTAACTTTTCTTTTTCTTTTACTTATTCAAGCAGGGATGTTTGCACAAAACATTAGCAGAAATGAGGCTTTGCAAATAGGTGAAAAATTTTATACACGTAAAGCATCAGCTTTTTCGATAGAGAAATCTACGACTATAATTTCTAAAGAAGCATTGATAAAATCGCCGTCTGGTAATGAAAGTATTTATGTGTTTAATTACTTGTCTGGAGGTTTTGTACTTGTTAGTGCAGATCAAAGAGCAGTACCAGTTTTAGCATATTCTTTAGATTCTGAATTTGATACGCAAAATTTAGCACCTGCAACACAATTGTGGATAGATAAGTATCTTGAACAGTATGATTTAATTGTTGAAAATAATGTTTCGACTAATGATAAACTTATGCAAATGTGGGATGAAGTACGTACTGGTAATTTGAAAGATATAAAGTCTGTTAAAGGTGTTGATAAGCTTATTACTACACGCTGGAATCAAAATTACCCATATAATTATTATTGTCCAACGCACTCGCAGGGTCCAGGAGGACGAGTGTATGCAGGTTGTGTCGCAACTACTATGGCACAGATTATGAAGTTTTGGAATTATCCTGAGATTGGACGGGGGTCTGCTCGAATTTTTTGGGGTGATTATGTTGAGGTTGATTTTGCTAATGTTGAATATAAGTGGGAGGAGATGAGCACTTCGATAAATTCAATGAGCCGTGATGCTATTGCTGAATTGATTTTTCATTGTGGCGTTTCTGTTGGAATGGATTATGGTTATGAAGGATCAGGAGCGTCAATTGAAAATTCTTTTTTTGCACTAAAACAAAACTTTAGATATCGTGCCGGAATGTCCCACAAAAATAAGTATATGTATGAGGATTATGAGTGGAAATTTCTTTTGAAAGAAGATCTTGATAAGGGACATCCTATTTTATATCGAGGAACTGACGATGGTGGAAACGGTCATGCTTTTGTTTGTGACGGATATCAAGATACATCATATTTCCATTTTAACTGGGGCTGGGGAGGTTCTGCCGATGGGTTTTTCTATCTCGATAATATAAATCCACAAATGAGTTTTCAGTGGGGGCAAGGTGCTTTGTTAAATATTATGCCAATTGATGCAGGGTATTGTAATTCAATGGTTTATAATCAAATCCAATGGACTTTTGATGATGGTAGTGGCCCAAATTATTATTTTAATAATCAAAATTGCGACTGGCTTATTTCTCTGACAGACCACAATGTCGAATTTGTTAAAATCAATTTCTTGAGATTTAATACTTTAGAAAATGATATATTATATATTTATGAAGGAAACTCTGATGCTGGAACTTTAATAGGAGAATATTCTGCTAATGATATCCCAACAGAGTTAATCGTTTATAATGACGAGGTGTATTTTAAATTTATTTCTAACTCCGAAGGACAAGCAGAAGGCTGGGAATTAATGTATGAAACCTCTGTGCTTGGTGTTGAAAATAATATAATGTCGGATATTTCAATTTATCCAAACCCTGCAAAAAACCAATTAAATATTGTAGGACTAGTTGATAATTCAAATATTACAATTTACGACCTAAGCGGAAAAGTTATGAAAGAAATCTCTGCAAATAATAGAGTCTCTTGCAATATTTCTGATTTGTCGTCAGGGATTTATTTTGTTAAAATACAAAACGACCAAGAGTCACAAGTAGTGAAGTTTGTAAAAGAATAGGTTTTTGTGTGATTCTGTGATTCTGTGATTCTGTGATTCTGTGATACTGTGATTCATCCATCGGAACCGAATACCGAATACCGAATACCGTTTTTTGTGTTATTCTGTGATCCAGCGATACTGTGATTCATCCATCGGAACCGAATACCGAATACTGAATACCGTTTTTTGTGTGATTCTGTGATCCAGCGATACTATGATTCATCCATCGGAACCGAATACCGTTTTTTGTGTGATTCTGTGATTCTGTGATTCATCCATCAAAACCGAATACCGAATACCGAATACCGTTTTTTGTGTGATTCTGTGATCCAGTAATCCCAACCGAATACCGAATACTGAATACTGAATACCGTTTTTTGTGTTATTCTGTGATTCTGTGATTCATCCATCAAAACCGAATACTGAATACTGAATACCGAATACCGTTTTTTGTGTTATTCTGTGATTCTGGATGTAAATTATAAGGCGGATTTTTTAATTGCTTTTATCCAGCCGTTATATTTAAAGTTTCTTTCTTTATCTGACATTTTTGGGATAAATGTTTTATCTATTTTACGTTTTGATTTTAATTCGTCCATCGAATATATATTAGCACCAATTGCAGCAAGAAAGGCAGCACCGAGAGCCGTTGACTCGATAAAATCAGGACGTGTAACATCAATATTTAGAATGTCGGCTTGAAATTGGAGTAGAAAATTGTTTGCGGAGGCTCCACCATCTACATTTAGGTTTTTAATTGAAATTTCCGCATCTTTTTCCATAGCATTTAGCACATCTTTAGTTTGAAAAGCCATAGCCTCTAGGCTTGCTCTAACTATGTGTCTGTAATCTGCACCTCCTGTAAGTCCGCAAATTGTTCCGCGAGCATTCATATTCCAGTACGGAGCACCTAAACCCGCAAAAGCTGGAACAACATATACTCCAGCAGTGTCTTTAACACTATAAGCTATTTTTTCGGTTTCTTGAGCAGTTTCGATTATTTTTAATTTGTCGCGTAACCATTGTATTGCAGCACCTGCAATAAACACGCTTCCTTCTATCGCATAAACGATTTTTCCGTTTAAACCCCATGCAATTGTTGTTATGAGACCCGATTCGCTTTTTACCGCTTTTTCTCCTGTATTCATAAGCATAAAACAACCTGTACCGTAAGTGTTTTTCACACTTCCTTGCTCGAAACAAGTTTGTCCAAATAATGCAGCTTGCTGATCGCCAGCTATCCCCGATAACAGTATTTTGTTTTTACCCAAAACTCCCTCGCTTATAAATCCGTATTTTTCGGCGGAGTTTTTTACTTGCGGAAGAATATTTTCGGGAATATCAAAATAATCTAAGATTTTTTTATCCCAGCATTTGTCATTTATATTATATAGCATTGTTCGGGAAGCGTTTGAGTAGTCGCTTATATGCAAAGCACCATTACTCAAGTTCCAAATTAGCCACGTATCAATAGTTCCGAATAAAATTTCGTTATTAATTGCTTTTTGTTTTAATCCTGGCACGTTTTCGAGTATCCATTTAATTTTAGTAGCAGAAAAATAGGGGTCAACAATTAATCCGGTTGCTTCTTTAATATAATTTGAGATTTCTTTTTGTTTAATACTTTGGCAAAACTCCGATGTTCTTTTATCTTGCCAAACAATGGCATTATAAACTGGTTTCCCCGTTTTTTTATCCCAAATAACTGTAGTTTCTCTTTGATTGGTAATTCCAGTGGTTAAAATATCGCTGCTTTCTATACCAAGGCGAGATAGTAATTTTCTGGCGACAAAGATTTGAGTTTCTCTTATTTCGGTTGCGTCTTGTTCTACCCAACTAGGTTTTGGGAATAATTGACTAGTTTCGGATTGTTCTTTACCTATTACATTAAATTCTTTATCGAACAAAATTGCACGTGAACTTGTCGTACCTTGATCTAGAGCAAGAATGTATTTATTTGCCATTTAGAATTATTTTATTTATCCAGTCGAGAATATCTTGATAAACTTCAGCTTTATTGGTTTCGTTTATAATCTCGTGTCGTGCATCTTTATAAAGTTTGTACTCAAGGTTTTTTATATTGGCTGATTTGTAAAAATCAACAGCTTTTAAAACGCCTTTGCCGTAATCTCCAACGGGGTCAGCATCGCCTGATAAAAATATTATTGGGACTTCTCTGTTGATTTTTTTTGCAAATTTGAGTTTATTTATATTGATAAGTCCAGCAAAAAAAGATTTATAAAACGAGCATGAAAATACGCCTCCACAAAATGGGTCATTTATGTACTCATCAACAGCTTTTTGATCTCGTGATAACCATTGGAAAGGGGTTTCAAAATCTTTGTTAAAGCTTCCAAAAGACATTTTGTCTAACAATTTAGATTTTTTATTGACACCTCCCAAAAAGCATTGAAGACATGCAATCCAATATCCAATTTTTAAAATAAATGTAGGATTTGTAGCAGTACCAGTTAAAATTACTCCTTTTAGACCGATACTGTATGTTGTGATGAAAGTACGAACTAAAAAAGAACCCATGCTATGTCCTAAAATAAATATAGGAACGCCAGGAAAATTTGTTGCACTTATATCATTTAGTATTTTTATGTCGTCAACAATAGAGCACCATGTTTTTTTGTCGGGCCAAACTCCGTATTGGTCTGTGTCTTTGACATTTCTACCATGTCCTCTATGATCAGATGCGTAAACTGCTGCACCATGATTGACAAGAAACTCAGCAAAATGCGAATAACGCTCTGAGTGTTCTGCCATGCCATGTGCAATCTGGACGACAAATTTCACATCGCCTTTTGTGGGTAAAAATTCGTTGTAAAAAATAGTTTGTCCGTCAGTAGCTCTGAACCAGTTTTCAATTGTTTTCATAGAAATGTGTAAATGATACTTGCAAATTTATAAATTTATTTCGAATAATTCATAAAAACTTTTCAACTCATACTGTTTTGCAACAGTTTTCATTTCTGTCCACAGAGTATCATTGATAGGTACTCCATTTTTGGAGCGTTCAACTAAACTGATGTATTCTTTTTCGCCAGCAGTATAAATTCTTTCATGGCCTGGCATTTTTTGTGAATTACGTAGATCTCTTAAAATATTACCTGTAATTTTCTGGAATTCAGATAAATTGATAAAGTTCTCAATATTTATTGCGATAAAGAAATGACCTAATCTGTAGGGGATTTTTTTGCCATTTTCAATTCCCAGGAGTGCTTTCATAAAACCTCCGCCTTGCAATGCAGCCGATAATATTTCGACAACAGTTGCATATCCATAACCTTTATATCCTCCTGTGTCTTCTCCGATTCCTCCAAGTGGTGTAAGAGCCGCATTGCCAGCTATTAAGTCTTTTAAAACCTCTTCGGCATTTGTTTTGGAGTTTCCATTTTTATCAATTACCCAGCCTTTAGGAAGTTCTTTTCCATTTTTTGCATAATATTCAAATTTTCCTCTTTGGCTAACCGATGTCGCACAATCTAAGAAGAAAGGAAATTCTTCATCACTTGGCATAACAAAAGTTAATGGATTTGTTCCAAGCATATTCTCAACTCCAAATGTAGGAGCAATTGATGGACGTGCATTTGTGCCAGTTATTCCTATCATTCCCGCTTCGGCTGCCATAAGTCCATAATAACCTGCAATTCCATAGTGAGAACTGTTTTTAACAGCAACCATTCCCATTCCGTAAGTTTTAGCTTTATCAATACACATTTGCATTGCATGTTTCGAGACAACATGTCCCATACCATTATTTGCATTTAAAACTGCTGTGGTAAAATTTTCACGTTCAATGTCTATTTTTGTTTTAGGATTTAGGATGCCGTCTTTTATACGATCAAGATATATTGGCTTTAAACGGTTTATACCATGTGAATCTATGCCTAATTTGTCGGCTTCTAATAATACTTCTGCAACAATTGCTGCATCATCAGCTGGTACACCTGCTGCCACAAGAGCTTCTTTAGAGAAGTTGAAAAGTGTGTCAAAATTTAGATATTTCATATTTTTATTATTTGATAACAAAGATAAGGTTTATTTTTGAGATTTTTGAATTGTCAATCTGTTATTTGATTTACGGTTCTTTGGTTCTCTGTTCGACTGCGATGCACCGAGCGAAGCCGAGGTGTTCATCTGTTCAACGCATCGCAACAGAACGCTTCGACATTTCGGCAGGCTTACTTCGACACTTCGGCGTTGCTCAGCACATCGCAGGGCATCGCCTACGGGAAAATGTTCTAAGGATGATCTTTTGTTATTGACATTTATGTCCTCTTATGTTCGCAAAATTGAATTTAATGATTTACCAAAAACGCTATTTTTATAGTCCGTTAGGACTTTAATATCTGTAAAGTTTCACCACGTTGTTAATGAATTTATCCCCCTGCTTTTGCTCATGGAGCTTAGCGGAATGAGCAAAAGCAGGGGGATTTGGTTTTAAAATG
>Ga0265295_1000829_pt1 | contig 58603 bp, 48 predicted proteins | sample Munlansysbiofilm_FD_192503 | JGI IMG/M metagenome (GOLD analysis project Ga0265295, IMG submission 192503) | Leachate microbial communities from a municipal landfill in Southern Ontario, Canada - Methane capture system biofilm | ecosystem: Engineered > Solid waste > Landfill > Unclassified ... | reverse complement strand
AGAAATTTGTTTCCCCTTAATTTCTAACATTCCTATTTTACATAATATAAATTATAGGAAAATAGAAATCTAAAAATAGACGCGAACTATACTGTGTTAATTCGCGTCTATAGGAATATCTATACAGTTCTTCGTTTCATTCTCTCTAGTTGGTCACTAATGCGTTCAAACACCTCATCTTCAGTGCCTTCGCCATCAACGACATAAAGTAAGTTTTTCTTTTCATAAAAATCTCGCGCCAGCACAGTTTTATCTTCGTACTCTTGAAGCCTTGAAACTATTAATTCAGTATCCATGTCATACAAACGACTTTTTTCAGTTTTACTTCTCAATGCCAACCGTCGAACCGCCTCTAATGGAGAAACTTTAATTTCAATAGCACCTGTAATGGTACTATTTAATCTACGCAACATTCCTTCAACAATATATGCTTGTACAATTGTTCGCGGAAATCCTTTAAAAATAAAACCGCGCGAATTGGGATTCTCATGAATGATTTTCTCAATGAGTTTAATAGCGTATTCATCTGGAACAATAGAACCTTTGTCCATATAAGGTTTCGCTAATTTACCAATTTCTGTTTCAAGTTTAATCTCCTTTCGCAACAATGATCCTGTTGAAATATAGACCAAATTAAACTTTTCAGCCATTTTTTTAGCTTGCGAACCTTTTCCACTGCCCGGATAGCCAAATAAAATTATATTTTCCCATTGATTTTCCAAGGATTTTTCAACCGCTTTATATAATCGATTTTGGATTGTCTGGATCTCTCCTGTTCCATCGACTGGAAAATAAATGTTTTTATCCATATAGTAGGTCGATACCGGAACTGTTTTTTCATAATACTCTTTAAGTCGAACTTGAATTACAACTTCGTTATCATCTTTACGATTCGAAATTTTAGCACGTTCTCTTAAGCGTCTTATAAGTTCATCTTCAGGAACTTCAAGACTGAGCATACAGGTTAAACTTGTGTTCATTTTCATGAGCAAACCATCAAGAATATAGCATTGAACTATGGTTCGCGGAAATCCATCAAACAAAAATCCATTCGCATCAGGATTCTTAGTGATTTTATTTTCAATGATTTGCACAATAATTTCATCGGAGGCCAATCCCCCTTTTTCAATGATATTTTTGGCCATTAATCCGAGTTTTGTTCCTGCCAAAATTTCTTCTCGCAAGATTTCGCCTGTTGAAATATAAGTCAAATTGTACTTTTCTATCAGCCATTGACTCTGGGTGCCTTTACCTGCTCCTGGAGGTCCAAATAATGCAATATTTAACATATACACTTATTTTAATTATCCATCGTATAAAGGTATTAAAATATTAGTTCTACGCCTTAGTTTTCCTCGGTTTTTTAGCCTTTGAAAAATCACAACTCTTCCAATATCCTTTATCTATGCTGATTATCTGTGCCTTATGTGTCTTGTACAAATATGGATATTAATGGCATCGAAAATTAAACCGTAGTTAAAGTTATCTTAAATTGATTGGAGAGCCAATATTTCCTGCTATTTTTGTGGAAACGAAATTTACACAATGCATAAACGACTGGTTAGATCAACAATTATATTTTTAGCATTTGCGATGATTGGAATTATAGTTATCCAATCTTTGTGGATACGCAATGCTTTGATTGAGAATCGAAAGCAATTCGATGCAATTGTTCAAACGATGCTGAGCCGAATATCAGCTCGATTTGAACGCCAAGAGTCGTTAATGACTTATACTGCCTCCATGCAAGTACGCCAATCGTTTTCGGTTATGCAGCCTGGAATTGACTCCATTAATTGGTTAATTGATAGTTTAAAGCGTTCCAAACATAAATTCGATCAACAGGTGCATAAAAACACCGATTTTGAAAGTCGAAAGGACTACTTGAGCATTGAGGCTACCATAAAAGAGCTTGAGGAGATGTCGGCATCAAGAAATAATCAAATGCGTCACGTTTCAGAGTGGTTACAATTCGAATATCGGTTGCGGAAAATTCCTTTGAGCGATCGATTAATGATTGGCGATTTGCCTGGTATTATTGCCCACGAGCAGACCATAAACAATTTGAATATTCCCATTGAATATGCTGTTTATGAGCCAAATAAAAAGAAAACGGTCTATTCGTCGGAGAACTTCTTTAGTGAGAGTGGAGCCGAGCAATATCAAATAGACCTCTATCCTAGCGCTTTAATGGAACAATCTCCGTTGCTAATGGTGAAATTTCCAAACCGAGGAAAGATTTTAATTCAATCCTTGCGCTGGTTACTCTTAGCAAGTATCGTTTTTTTAGTTTTTATTATTTCCGCCTTTTATAAAACCGTATCTTTGATCATTGGGCAAAAAAAAGTTGCTGATGTGAAAAACGATTTTATTAATAATATGACTCATGAATTCAAAACCCCAATAGCAACCATTAATTTGGCAACCGATGCGTTAAATAGCGTCATGAAAAGTCACCAAATACCTGAAAATGCGTTTACAAGCATCATAAAACAAGAATCTGCCAGAATGCATCGTCATATTGAACGGATCTTGCAAATTGCTATCCTTGAACGAGATGAGGTGGTTTTAAAACCCGAAAAAATGGACATTATTCCCATTATTAATCGGATTATCCAAAGCTTTGAACTTCGCATAAAAGAGTTTAGTGGCGATCTGACGTTCCATTGTAAAGAGTCGGAAATTTATTGCAATATTGACGAGGATCATTTTATAAATTCCATCTATAATTTACTCGATAACTCATTAAAATACAATGATAAAAGACCTATTATTGAAATTAAAGCTTATATTAAAGAAGGGATCGTTTTTATTGATGTTTGCGACAATGGTATTGGAATGAGTAAAGAGACAACAAAAAAGGTTTTCGAGAAATTTTATAGAGCATCCACTGGAAACACTCATAATGTGAAAGGGTTTGGACTGGGTCTGAGTTATGTGAAATTAGTGATCGAAATTATGAAAGGTAGTTTAAATATTGAAAGTCAATTGGGCGAAGGATCGACGTTTACAATCCAACTTCCACAACAATTAACTTCTTAATTAATGCGAAAGATATGAAAAAGAAACACTCCATTTTTCTTGTAGAAGATGATATAAATTTCGGAACCGTTCTACGCTCCTATTTAGAAATGAATCAGTTTGATGTTGAATGGATTGACGATGGGCAACGTGCCATAGAGGAGTTTACAAAGGGTAAATATGATTTGTGCATTTTGGACATCATGTTGCCCCATGCTGATGGCTATACCATTGCAAAGCATGTACGTGCTAACGATCCAATTGTTCCATTCATTTTTTTGACCGCAAAAACGCTTAAAGAGGATATGATTGAAGGCTTTAGACTTGGTGCCGACGATTATATTACAAAACCATTCGACTCCGAGGTTTTATTGTATAAAATTAAGGCCATTATTCGAAGACGTCAAGAGCTTTTTCAAGGAAAAGATAACCCATTGAGCATTGGAAAATATGAATATATTCCAACAACTCGAATATTGAAACTAGAAAATAGTGAGGAGCGATTGAGTCCAAAAGAGGGAAAACTACTCTATATGTTAGCTAAAAATGTAAATCAGGTTGTTGTTCGTGACATAGTTTTACGTGAAATTTGGGGCGATAGCAACTATTTTACTGCTCGAAGCATGGATGTGTATATTACAAAACTCAGGAAATTTTTAAAGGAAGATAGTTCATTAAAAATTGAGAATATTCATGGAAGTGGTTATATGTTGGTGGATAAAGATTAATATCTAATCCTAAAATGCTGACCAACACAGTTTTTATGTTTGAAAATTATGCCCATGTGGTAGAGATCTACCGTATATTTGTTGGGAGCAATTTCACAAATCTCTTTCCACGCTTTTGTCATTTCGGCCGACCAATATATATCATCAATTACAATTATGCTACCGTCGGGGATCTTGCTCCATAAGGTATTTACATAATCAATGGTGGATTTGTACCGATGATTTCCATCAATATAAATTAATGTTTTTGAAGAATTTGAATTTAAGGTGGCTATAAAATCATCGAATTGAGCATTTATGCTAACAATATTTTGGTTTTTCCATTTCTGAAAATTGGCTAAAGCCACTTTGTAAATACTTTCGCTCCCTTCAACGGTAATCACTTTATGTTTAGTTGAGTTCGCTAAAACACTGGTGGTTAATCCCATAGAAGTCCCTAATTCAACAACTAATTCGGGTTTGTAATAATTTGATATTTGGGCTAACAGACATCGATATTTCCATGGGGTTGCCGAGTTTTTCGCATTATTTTTAATTTTCTGAATACTTCTATTCCCAAACGAAGATCCTGCGCCATAGTCTATAATTTCAATCTCACTTCCATTTTGCAATAATATCTTTTCATGTTGTCTATTTTCGAGAAAATAATTTGGTTTTACAGAATCGGAAAGAACATCGATTACGAAATTGAAAATAAAAGGACTATGAATACTATGCCCTTTTTTATGTTTCGCTATTATTTTATATTGCAAGTAATGATATGCAGCATGGATTTTCTTATTTTTCATTCTTTCATATGGGTTAATTGAAATCTATCTGCACACCAAATAATAATGTAAAAGCATGATAAACAATGATTTTGCGATAAATCTTATGGAGTAGTTGTTTATATACTATACTTTGACAGTAAAGCGATAACTATTTTGATTACACTCAATTTAAACCTCAATTAAATGTTGTTTTATGGCATAAATTACAAGACTAGCGGTATTTTTACAATTGGTTTTAAATAAGATATTGCACCGGTGTTTATCAACGGTTCGCTTGCTTATGGTCAATTTATCGGCAATCTCCTGATTAGAAAGCCCCAAACAGATATGAAACAGAATGTCTTTTTCACGAACAGAAAGAATATCCTCAATGGGTTCCGATTTGCGCGTTTTAATGGTCCGAATTAGGTTGTACAAGAGATCTTCACTAAAATAGTTGTTGCCATCTAAGACTGAATAGATTGCCTTCTTTACTTCATTAAAATCGGTGTTCTTCAATAAAAATCCACGTGCACCAGCATCTATCATTTGATAGTAATACTCTTCGTCACCGTACATTGACAAAGCAATAATTTTCAAATCAGGATAAAGCGCCAACGCTTTTCGGGTTGCCTCTATCCCATTAATTATTGGCATATCGATATCCATCAAAACCAACGAAGGAATTTCAGAATTAATGGCTTCTAAAAACTCAGCCCCATCGTCCGATTCACTTATTTTCTCAACATCGGGAAGATTTTCAATTAAAATTCTCAACCCTTGTCTAAACAATTTGTGATCGTCAACTAGATGAATATGATATGACATACTACTCTCCTCTAAAATTAAATGATGAATACTTTGCAACTCATCTGTTTTGATTATTTCAATTTCAAAAAAGCCCTGTAGTCTATTACTTAATCCACTTTATGATTTTATAATAAACTACAGGACATTACATTAATAATATTACTCTATTTTAGCTTCAACAAGTTTCCATATTGTTGCTTCCAATTCATTGGCTTTTTTCACAATCGTTTCGCCTTTGGTTACCATTGAAGCAGCAAACGTTTTATCGTCGAGTTCTGCGGCATTAATTTTAACATTCAAAAAAGCACCAAGAACACCTGAACGAGCAGCCAATGCGCCCACTCCTGCGTCAGTAACTGAATTTGGGTTTCCAATTTCGGCCATTGCTTTTGCAACATCCATGGCTGCAAAACATAATTCCATGGTTTTAAATGGAACTTCAATGGCATATTTTGTAGCGTTTTGAATGGCTTGTTTTCGGTCTATTTTTTCTTGATCCGAACCTTTTGGAAGTTCGAATGCACTCATTATCAGATTAAATGCATTGGTATCTTCATCAACAAGTTTCAGTAGTTCGTTTTGAATTGCTTTTCCTTTTTCCGCCCAATCGCTAAACTCTTCCCAGCGATTGTCCCAGCCTCGTTTGTGCGACGATAGGTTTGCTACCATAGAACTTAATGCGGCTCCCATTGCGCCCATATATGCTGAAATTGAGCCTCCTCCAGGTGCTGGGGATTCGCTTGCGGTTTCGTTTGCAAAGTCAACCAACGTTTTATTAATCAACGCTTTACTGCAATCGCCTTTCAATATATATTCAATAATCTTTTTATTTGGATCAAATGGATATAATTCGTCCAATCCCATTGATTTTACGGCTATTTTAATTAATTCGTTATCCGAAACTCCGGTGGATCTATTTTGCTTTCTCAAGAAATACTTTCCTGCATCGAGCATGGCTTGAAGTGGCACAACGCCGACTAATTCGGAGCCCGTAACACGAATTCCTCTTGCATGAGCTCTATCACAAACGGTGTCGAATCCAATATGCAGTGGAGTTACGGTAATGTCGGTAAGATTCATTGAAATTTGGGCCACTCCAAACTCTTCAATAAACCAACCTATGGCTTTCACCGATTTTAATAAACCGGGTTCCCATACTTTTTCGCCTTTATCGTCTTTAACAATTTTTCCAGTAACAGCATCGCCTTCCCGTTTTACTCGTCCGCGTTCGCGTACATCAAAGGCAATTGAATTTGCACGACGTGTTGACGTTGTATTTAAGTTTACATTATAGGCAATAAGGAAATTACGTGCTCCAATAGCGGTTACCCCACTTTTGGCAGTACTCTCATTCCATTTTGCAGGACCAAAGTCTGGCTTCCACTCAGGTGTTACAATACGCTGTGCCACAGCTTCATACTCTCCTTGCCTACATGTAGCTAAATTTTTTCGTTTCTGTTCCGTGGCCGCATATTCATAACAGTAAATTGGAATATTTAACTCCTCTCCAACTCTTTTTGCTAATTTATGTGCGTATTTAACAACTTCTTCCATTGTAATATTGGCTACAGGAATCAGTGGACACACATCAGTAGCACCAAATCGAGGATGAGCCCCTTTGTGTTTTCGCATATCAATCAGTTCTTGGGCTTTTTTCATGCCTCTGAATGCAGCTTCACACACTTCTTCGGGAGTTCCAACAATTGTTACAACAGTACGATTCGTTGCTTTTCCCGGGTCAACATCAATTAAACGTACACCTTCAACCGATTCAATTTGATCTGTAATTTGCTTAATTACAGACATATCGTTCCCTTCGCTAAAGTTAGGAACGCATTCAATAAGTTGTTTTGTCATAGTTCTTCTAATTTATTATTTTAGTTACAATATTTTAAATCTCCGATCACTCTATTATATATTTATCACTTTACCATTCAAAATAATGGTATCCATAATATTGCTCGTGTAAGCATATGGAATATATTCGATGCTTGGTATCTCTTTAGTAATAAACACATTAGCTTTTTTGCCTCGTGCAATAGAGCCCGCTTCGTTCTCAATTCCCATGGCGTAAGCCGAATTCAACGTTGTTGCATTAATCGCTTCGTTTGGTGTCATTTTGTAATTTATACAAGCTAAGGATATAACAAATTTCATGTTTCCCGATGGTGATGATCCCGGATTGTAATCCGATGCCAGCGCAATGGGAAGTCCTGCGTTCATCATTTCGCGAACTGGAGAACAAACCATATTTAGAAAAAATGCTGCTCCGGGAAGAATTGTTGGCATTGTCTCACTCCCTTTTAAGGATGCAATCTCCTCTTTACCAATAAATTCCAGATGATCAACTGAACGAGCATTGTACTTTACCCCCGCTTGCACACCTCCTGAGTAATCCAATTCATTGGCATGTATTTTCCCCTGTAAACCAAGTTTCATGGAAGCCATCAAAATCCGTTCTGTATCTTCTACCGTAAAAAAACCTTTGTCACAGAACACATCCACATAATCGGCTAAGTCGCCAGCTACAACCTGAGGAAGCATTTCATTGATAATTAAATCGACAAATTCTGACTGTCTTCCTCTATATTCCATTGGGATACTGTGAGCACCCAAGAAAGTGGATTTTATTATAACTGGTACATGCTCCTTTAATCGTTTAATTACACGTAGCATTTTCAATTCATTCTCTACATCTAAGCCATAACCCGATTTAATTTCAATTGCTCCTGTTCCGAACGAAATCATCTCATTTACACGCGTTAAGGCTTGATTATATAAGTCATCTTCGCTTGTTTGGGCAAGTAATTTGGCAGAATTTAAAATTCCACCGCCTTTTTCTGCAATCTCTTCATAGGAAAGACCTTTTATCTTATCCACATACTCTATTTCGCGACTTCCAGCATATACAATGTGTGTATGGCTATCACAAAACGATGGAAAGACAAACTTTCCTATTGCATCAATCGATTCAAAATCACCCTTTGGACATTGACTCATGGGACCAAAGTCCTCAATTAAATCATTATTAATCAGTAAATAAGCATTTTCAAGAATTGGTAATTGATCCATATCTTTACCGGCAACCCATGAACGAGGCGTTTCCTCGGTTTGAATAAGTTTTGCAATGTTTTTTATAAGTAGTTTCATTAAATCAAAAATTTTATAGATTCGTATGTAGTTATCGTTGTATTTGGTACAAATTTACTAATTTGCAAGCATATTTGTGTATAAAAAACAAGGTTATTGGAAAAGAAAAGATTTGTAATTGTTAATACATGGTAATGAATTTGCTATCTCACCATAGTTTTAAACTTAAATCTTAGTCATAAAGCGCAATCATGAACAATAAAAACATTCGTGTTACACTTCTAATGCTAACTATATTTCTCTCTATATCAGGAATATATGCAAACTCAATGAACGACACTACGGAAACAAAAACGGGTTGGACCTTAGGTGCGTTACCCACCATTACCTTTGATACCGATTTAGGTTTTCAATATGGGGGTTTAACCAATTTCTACTTTTATGGCAATGGGTCAACCTACCCAGAATATCTTCACTCCTTGTATTTTGAAGTAAGCCGATTTACAAAAGGATCGGGAATTAATCGTTTTTTTTACGATTCCAAACATTTAATTCCCAATTATCGAATTACCACCGACATTAGCTATTTAACAGAACAAGCGCTTAGTTTTTTTGGGTTTAATGGTTCCGAAGCGATTTACAATCCGAATTGGATTGATGAGGATTCGGAATTGTATCGTTCTCGATTGTTTTATGCCCATGATCGAAAAATATTTCGATTTACTACAGACCTTCAGCGCAATTTTGGGAAAAATTTCCGTTGGATTGCCGGCATAGCACTCTATAATTACAGCATTGGATCGTTGGATCTTGATAGGCTGAACAAAGGAAATAAGAGCGTACTTCCCGATACTGCGTCGTTATTCGATTTATATGTTGATTGGGGTGTAATTCCAGAAAGCGAAAAAGATGGCGGATTTCATGGTTATTTAAAAGGTGGCGTAGTATATGATACCCGAGACAATGAACCAAATCCGTTCAAAGGAATATTTACGGAATTAGTACTCTCATTTTCTCCTAAAATCGACCAAAATCCAGGAGAAACTCATCTTAAAGCAGCACTTATTCACAGACAGTATTTCACTCTGATAAACAAACGATTAGCACTTGCATATCGAGTTATGTATCAAGCTACTTTAGGAGATCACGCACCCTTTTATTTACAGCCCTATTTAACCACTACTTTTTTGCGTGGGGCAAATAATGAAGGATTGGGAGGTGCAAAATCAATCCGGGGAATAATGAGAAATAGGATTGTGGGCAACGATGTATTATTAACCAATGTTGAACTTCGTGCGAAAAGCAACACGTTTAAAATCTTAAAACAAAATATCTATATCGGATTAAATGGCTTTGTTGATGGCGGAATGGTTACTCGGAATATTAAATTCAATAAAGAAGAGATTCTAAATCAGATCGCACTACAGAATCCAGATTATAGATCAAACGATTTTTTTAATTCAAAAAACAGAGACGTATTTCATATCGGATATGGTGCTGGATTGCGATTTGCCTTGAACGAAAATTTCATTATTGCTGTTGATTATGCACAGGCATTAAATAAAAATGATGGGACAAATGGTATTTATATAGCTCTTAACTACATTTTTTAACGTGCTATTTAACATGAAAAGGGCATTGAAGTTGTATGGTTTCTAAATTAAAAATAATTAGATGATAACCGATTCATTATCAAAAGTAGAAGTATATGATTTTAATCAAAAGTAATGTTTAAAATAAATGTAAACTATTTATAATGGGAACAAATAAGTGATTGTAACCTCCAAAAGTTGACACATCATGAAATAAATGTTCAAAACTATGGTTACTTTTGTCTTTATTTGAAAAATAAAATGGGATGATTGAACATACCGGTAAAATTTTGTCAATTGAAAAAAACATTGCGAGAATATCATTGCAACAAACTTCAGCATGTGCATCCTGTCATGCAAAAGGAGCTTGTACTTCTGCTGATGTCCAAGAACGACACATAACAGCAACCATTGACGATCAAGGATATAAAGTTGGCGAAGAAGTTCTAGTGAATTTACGCACACAGCAAGGATATAAAGCTGTTTTAGTTGCCTATATTATCCCATTCATTATCATCTTAATAACGCTGATTATTGGCGATCAAATGGGTTTAGAAGAATGGAAATCAGGCATTGCGTCCCTATTAATAACTGTAATCTATTTTTTTTATATAAAGTTTTACGGTAATAAATATACCAACACCATGACTTTTGAAATAAAAAAGATAACTAATTAACAATAAAAATGAGTCTAATAGTTCTACTATCAATCATCACACTGTGCGTTATTGGAGTAATTGCAGCAGTGGTTTTATTTTATGCAGCAAAAAAGTTCAAAGTTTATGAAGATCCTCGAATTGACGAGGTAGAAGCACTATTGCCTGCAGCAAATTGCGGAGGATGTGGATTTCCAGGATGTAGAGGCTTTGCTGAAGCATTGGTAAAAGCCGATCATATATCCGACATGTTATGTCCAGTAGGCGGAAACGAGACTATGAAAGCCATTGCAACCGTTTTAGGACAGGATGTGAAAGAAACTGTACCAATGATTGCTGTAGTTCGTTGTAACGGAAGCACTGAGAATCGACCAAAAACATCCATTTTCCAAGGAGCAAAGAACTGTTCCATAGCCCATTCGCTCTATATTGGCGAAACCGACTGTTCCTATGGTTGCCTTGGATATGGCGAATGTGTTGAAGCCTGTAAATTCGACGCAATGTACATGGATGAAAAAACAGGACTCCCTGTAATTATCGAGGAAAATTGTGTTGCATGCGGGGCTTGCGTAAAAGCCTGTCCACGCTCGATCATTGAGATGCGCAAAAAAGGTCCCAAAAGCCGACGCATCTACGTTAGTTGTGTTAGTTGCGACAAAGGCGCCATAGCCAAGAAAGCGTGTGATGTGGCTTGTATTGCCTGTGGAAAATGCGTCAAGGCGTGCCCTCACGATGCCATTACCATTGAAAACAATTTGGCATATATCGATTTTAACAAATGTAAACTTTGTAGAAAATGTGTCGATGTATGTCCAACACATGCAATCGTAGAGTTGAATTTTCCTCCAAAGAAAATTACTGAGGATAAAGAAACAACATCAAGTATCATTGAAAATATTTAAATAACTAATCTAGGAGGTGTACTGTGCTAAAGACATTTAAAGTAGGTGGTATTCACCCGCCCGAAAATAAATTATCAGCCGGAGCCGTTGTCGAGACGCTTCCCCTACCCGAAATGGTCATTATTCCGGTTTCACAACATATTGGAGCACCAGCACAAATAATGGTGCAAAAAGGAGATGCCGTAAAAGTAGGAACCATAATAGCGAAACAAACCGGGTTTGTGTCCGCAAATATTCACTCTTCCGTTTCAGGAATTGTACAGAAAATTGAAGAAACATTCGATACATCCGGATATCGACGAAAAGCCATTGTAATTAATGTGGATGGCGATCAATGGGAAGATTCCATTGACCAAACAACAACATTGAAAACGGACATCGAACTTTCAACTTCGGAAATAATCCAACGAATTTCAGAATTAGGTATCGTAGGTTTGGGAGGAGCTACTTTTCCGACTCATGTAAAGTTATCGATTCCGTCTGGAAAAACAGCGGAAATATTAATAATTAATGCTGTAGAATGTGAGCCTTATCTAACAGCAGATCATCGCCTTATGCTTGAAAGCCCAGATGAGATAATGGTTGGAACAACTATTTTAATGAACGCATTAGGTGTAAAAAAAGCCGTTATTGGTATCGAAAAAAACAAACCCGATGCCATAGCCAAACTCACTGAAACAGCAAAGAAATATCAAGGCATTAGCGTTGTCCCACTAAAAGTTAAGTATCCACAAGGAGCTGAGAAACAACTCATTAAAGCTATTTTTGATCGAGAAATCCCCAGCGGTAAACTTCCCATTGAAGTGGGTGCTGTTGTACAGAATGTAGGAACGGCCTTTGCTGTTTACGAAGCCATTCAAAAAAACAAGCCATTAATAGAACGTATAGTTACCGTTACAGGAAAATCGGTTTCAAAACCGTCAAACTTCAAGGTGCGCATAGGAACACCCGTGCAGAAACTGATTGACCATATAGGAGGATTACCCAAAGATACCGCTAAAGTGGTAAATGGAGGTCCAATGATGGGAAAGGCACTTAGGGATTTGAATGTACCCGTAACGAAAGGAACGAGTGGAATTCTTATCTTAAACAAAAAACTTGCTTCTCGAAAAGAGTATGTGAATTGTATTCGATGTGGAAGATGTGTAACTGTATGTCCAATGGGGCTTGAACCGTTTCTTTTAATGACCCATGGGGAGTTACAAATGTGGGGTGATGCAGAGAAAAATCATGTTATGGACTGCATTGAATGTGGTTCCTGCAGCTTTACCTGTCCAGCACACCGCCCCCTACTCGATTATATTCGTCACGGAAAGTCGAATGTTGGAAAAATTATGCGGAATAGAAAATAATTGATAATTAATCAAAAGAGATACCAATGAATCGTAAACTAATTATTTCTCCTTCGCCACACGTAAAAGGAACTGATTCGGTGCCATCCATAATGTATGGCGTTGTATTTAGTCTTTTACCGGCGTTGGGTATAGCCATCTATTTTTTTGGAATTTCGGCGCTTATAGTCACACTAACAGCAATAGGCGCATGTGTAATATTTGAGTTTTTAATCCAGAAATATCTAATTAAAGGAAAAGTAACCATTTTTAATGGGTCAGCCATTATTACCGGTTTGCTTTTAGCTTTTAATGTCCCATCGTCGATACCAATTTGGATGATCATAGTTGGTTCGCTCGTAGCCATTGGCATTGGGAAGATGTCGTTTGGAGGATTGGGAGCCAATCCATTTAATCCAGCGTTAGTTGGGCGTGTATTTATGTTGATCTCTTTTCCGGTTAATATGACTTCATTCCCCGCTAATCGCTTTGCACAAATTGACGGATTTTCGGGAGCTACGCCACTCAGCATTGCCAAAGGAGCCCTTAAAAGTGGAGAGCCAATGTCAGATATTTTTGATAAAGTAGGAAATAGTTTAAATCACTTTGTGGGAAATATGGAGGGTAGTTTAGGAGAAATATCCGCACTTTTCATTCTGTTAGGTGGATTATATATGCTCTACCGGGGCATTATAACTTGGCATATTCCCGTATCAATATTCTTAACCGTGTTCATATTCGCAGGATCGATGCATTTAATTAATCCGGAGCAGTATATGCCGGCAATGTTTCATATTCTAACTGGAGGATTATTTCTAGGTGCTATTTATATGGCAACAGATATGGTCACCTCCCCAATGTCAACCAAAGCGATGTTGATCTATGGAGTTGGAATAGGGGCATTAACAATGATTATTCGTACTTGGGGAGCGTATCCAGAAGGAATATCGTTTGCAATTTTAATTATGAATGCGTTTGTTCCGCTTATGAACCGTTATATTAAACCGAAGAGATTTGGAGAGGAGGTTAAAAATGGCTAAGAAAGAATCAACATTTCCCAATATGCTAATAACACTTTTGGTTATTACATTTGCTTCGGCTACCTCGTTGGGTTACGTTTATGAATTAACAAAAGAACCTATTGCGCAGGCAAAACTGAACAAAAAAATTGAAGCTATTAAACAAGTTGTCCCTACTTTTGACAACAACCCAAATGATGAGATGTACGAAGTAGCTATGGACAATGGCTTTATTCTGGAGCTCTATCCGGCAAAAATGCAAGATTCGTTGGTAGGAACTGCCGTTAAGACTTTTACAAAAAATGGATTTAGTGGCGAAATATGGCTTATGGTTGGATTCACCCCCGATGGTTCAATAATTGATGTTTCGGTTTTGGAACACAAAGAAACTCCGGGTTTAGGAACAAAAATGGCCGAGCCTACATTTAAAGACCAATTTAAAATTAAAAACCCAACATCATATAAACTCAGCGTTAAAAAAGATGGCGGAGATGTAGATGCAATTACAGCAGCAACCATTAGTTCACGAGCTTTTTGCGACGCTGTTGACAGAGCTCATAAAGCGCTTTTGAAAGGAGATAACCAATGAATTTTATGCAGAATTTAACCAAAGGATTTTTCAAGGAAAACGCAGTTTTTGTACTACTTTTAGGACTCTGTCCTACCCTTGCTGTCACTAGTTCGGCAGTAAATGGACTCGGGATGGGCTTAGCCACTACGTTTGTATTAATAATGTCCAACATGGCAATCTCATTAATTAAAGATTTGATCCCCGATAAAGTAAGAATCCCCTCTTTTATTGTGGTAATAGCCTCATTTGTGACAATTGTAGATCTCTCCATGTCCGCTTATTTACCCGATTTACACGCAGCATTGGGTATTTTTATCCCTTTGATCGTAGTAAACTGCATTGTTTTAGGACGGGCCGAAGCATATGCCTCAAAAAACAATGTATTTAATTCTCTAATCGATGGACTTAGTATAGGCCTTGGTTTTGCTTTTGCCTTAACCCTTTTAGGTTCTATACGTGAGTTATTGGGAGCAGGTGCGATATTTGGAATCAACATTCCCATCTTTCCAGTGGATCAATCCAATGCGCCCATTACAATGCTCATGTTTATTTTAGCACCGGGAGGATTTATTGTATTGGGATACTTAATTGCATTAATCAATAAGATTCGTAACGTATAAGGAGATTTAGAGATGATATATGTAACTATAATTTTATCGGCAATATTTGTCAACAACATTCTATTAAGTCAATTCCTTGGAATATGTCCTTTTATGGGCGTATCAAAAAAGATTGATACCGCAATTGGTATGGGTGGTGCTGTTACCTTTGTAATGGTATTGGCGACCATTGTTACCTTTTTAATTCAAAAATATGCCCTGGAACCATTCGGAATTGGTTATTTACAAACCATTACCTTTATTTTGGTTATTGCATCGTTGGTGCAATTGGTCGAAATAATTTTAAAAAAGGTGAGTCCTGCGCTATATCAAGCCTTAGGAGTGTTTTTACCCCTTATTACCACAAATTGTGCAATTCTAGGGGTTGCCATTCTTACCATACAAAAAGATTTCAATTTACTGGAAAGCGTTGTTTTTGCAGTTTCATCGGCCATTGGGTTTGCTCTAGCCCTTGTATTATTTGCAGGAATTAGAGAGCATCTCGACTTAATGAATGTTCCTAAAGGAATGAAAGGCACACCAATAGCCCTAGTTACCGCCGGTATTTTAGCCCTTGCTTTTATGGGATTTGCCGGAGTTGTTTAATGAAAATCTGATATTAAAAACAAAGGGAGCTAATTGTTCCCTTTGTTTTAACTGTAACCCAATCAGAAGTTTTATTTATATATTTTTCTCTATCATTCGGAAATTAAAATTCGCATTTTCAGCATATCCAACGCCCGCTTCATAGATGTTTTCATCATCATCATAATAATTCCAATCTAAGGTAACCACTACGCCAGATTTCCCAAGTTTATTGAAAATATCGATGAAATGTTGAAATATTTTCGATGAACTTGTATTAAAATAATCCAACGTTATATTAACGTCCAATTTGCTATTGGGATTCACTTCAAAATCTTTTAGCCACTGAAAAACAGGCTTGTAAAAGTCAATGGAATCTTCAGGAAAACTAGAGCCGGATATATTAAATACGCTCTCCTTTTTATCTAAATATATTTCCGGAAGGCCATTCCTTCTGTCACTCTGAAAAATTGTCATACTTTTGCTTTTTAATAGAACAATTCAAAATTAAAAATGTTATCATTCTAAACTTAAAATAATGATCTTGGAAATTGAAACCCTCATTGAGAACAATCAACTTGACGAAGCCTTAATTTTATTGCAAAAAAAGGACAATACATTAAGTGCAAACCAAAAAAATAAATTGATTGGAACAATTATGATGAAAAAGCAAGAATATGGTCAAGCACTAAATTATTTTTATAAAATTTTGGAGACAGACCCAAATAATAAAGAAGCAAAATCAAAAATAGATGTAATTAGAGGGATTTTAAATATATCGAACTCGTTTTATTATGAAAACACATATCTTGATGATAGTTTATACGAATAATGGCACAGGATTTGTTTAACTAAAATCGATTCATGGCTATTTTTCATATGCAGTAATTTGGTTAGTGAGGGCGCTCGGGGAGAAATCTTCGGGCGCTTTCGCGTTATAAAAGATATGAAAAGTGCTACAAAAGCGCAAAAGAATAATTATTATCCCCAAAAGGGTCAATGAATCCATAAATACCCTTTAGTTTTGACAAATTAGTGTATTTTTGTATGCTAAACTCAAACCTAAACCCTATGTTTAGAATAGTCTTTACAATATTACTGGCCTCTGTTGTTTTATATGGCAATTCTCAAAACACAACTAAATCGAAAGAAAGATATAATGTTGTAATTATTGCAGGCAATAAATATATAATTCACATCGTAAAAAAAGGCGAAACTCTTTTCAATATATCGAAGCGTTACGATACACCCTACGATAGCGTAATTAAAGCAAATCCATTTATTATTCCAACCTCCTTGGAAATTGGTGCAGCAGTAAAGATACCGTATACGCCGTCTGAAGAAAAACCGGACGAACCACCTCATACGACACAAGATTCCACAAACAGTCCTCTCTATCATATTGTTAAACCTGGCGAAACTGTTTTCCGAATAGCACTTTTATACGGTATCAAGCCCAACGATATATTTAAGATTAATCCGGGATCCGAAGAGACAATCCATCCAAACCAGCGTCTTAGAATTCCTTCGCATATTAAATCGGATGTTTCTGAGATTAAACAAGATAACGATTTCATTTATCATACTACAATTAATAATGAAACATCGGAAGATATAGCCAATAAGTATGGCGTTAAAAGCAAATTTATAAAAAAAGCAAATCCATCTATTGAGATTGATATTGCAGATGGAACAACCATAAAAATCCCTAAAAACAAAGTTGATATTGTTTCTGAATTGCCTGTGAAACTTGATACAGCATCGTTTCATTATCATATGGTAAAACCTCAAGAAACACTATACGGTTTAGGTGGTTTGTATAAAATATCCATAGATGAGATTAAAAACCAAAACCCAGCCCTAAAAGAACGAGAATTGTTGGCGGGTGAAATTATTAAATTATCGTTGGCAACAATTACGATACCGCCATTGCCTGAAATTACGTCGATAGAAAAAGATAGTGTAATCGTTCCACAAATTGACGTTCCTTGCCCATGTATTGAGAAAAAGTTTGAAGGCATAATGAAAGTAGGGCTAATAATGCCATTTTTCACAAACATCAATGACACCCTCTTACAAACAGGCAATTTACCAAAAGTTTATGCTCGTTCGACCCAGTTTGTGGAGTTTTATCAAGGACTACTCATTGCGTTGGAGGATTTGAAAGATCAAGGCTTATCCATTGAACTATTTGTTTTTGATAGTAAAAACGACACTTTAGAAGTTGATAATATAGCTCAGAGTTTGGAATTTAGAAATTTGGATCTATTAATTGGACCCGCATATAGCAAGCATATTGCTTATATTACCGAAGAGGCTAAGAAATACAATATCCCCATTGTAAGTCCATTTTCAGTGGAAGAGGGCTTTTTACTCGATTACGAAAATGCATTTATGGTTAGTCCATCACAAAAAATTCAAGAAACGGAATCAACAAGGTTTTTAACCACCCTAAAAAGCGATAGTTTTATTGTTATTTTTGACGGAAATCAATATGACTCCACATATATTCCCATACTTAAAAGTAAGATATTTGAACGATATACTCCCGAAACAATAGAAGATTTGCGATACACAGAGTTTGCTTACTACAAAGGAGAAGAGTCTAAATTAATAGAACTATTTATAAAACAAGATACTACCGTAGTAATTATTCCATCATCAGATAAAGCTTTTGTGAGTGATATTGTGGCGCGGCTAAACACTTTAACAGCGCAACAAACTATTGTTTTATTTGGTCAACCCCGATGGACACGATTTGAGAATATAAAACTTGAGTTCTTCCATAATCTAAATACCCATCTGTATTCCCTTTCGTATGTCGATTATTCAAATAAAAACATCATTGAATTTGTACGTAAATATCGATATTACTTTGATACAGAACCCAAATCGCGTGCTTTTGAAGGGTATGATATCGCTAAATTTTTTATTGAAGCATTATCAAAATACTCCCATGATTTTCGCTTCTGTTTTGAAAACTACTCCCCTAATTTGCTTCACATGGATTTAAGAATGAAGCAATTAAACCCTAAATCAGGATATATTAATAATAATATGTATCTCTTGCATTTTAATCAAAATTACAAAATCAATACAATAAGCATTAAATAGGCTCGATTCAAAACCAACTTTTTGCTTAACAACTTGCTTTATTTTTGACCTCTTTTAATTCCTTAGAACCAAAGAAAATCAGGAGCTTTAATGTAGAATAAAAAAATCATATTCTCTATGTTTATATTGTATAAACTGCTATCTTGCAATAGAAAATGATTCGAAAAAACATCCTTAATCAAACTTCGATTCAACCTCAATTTATTCAAATATGCAACGCGAAACATTTCTCTCCATTATTCTGTTTTTTTTTATTTTGTTAACTCAACAAAGTAGTTTTGCTCAAGATACTATCTTTTTAGACAATGAGTCACGTTTCAATATTGCCAAAAACACATTAGTATTTAAGGATTCCGTCGGGGATAAATCCATTAGAGATGTTGTATATAACGTGGAATCTAAAGACTTCACAAAAAATGTGGGCGACATAATTGAGTTTATGGCGGAGGAAAAAACCAACTGGATTACATTTATTATAAAAAACGATTGCCAAATACAAAAAACATTTTATCTGGAATTACGAAACTCACAAATTAAGAATATTCAGTTTTTCAGCAACAAAAATTCGTTGATAATAAGCAACCTTGCGCAAGAAACAAATCTCCCACTTAACAAACGAATACTCCACTCCCGCTTTATCACCGAACAAATTGTATTGGATGCAAATGAAAGCGTAACATGCTATTTTAAAATTGCAAATAATAACCAATTACTCAAAATACCGATAATTATTTATGACGAAAGTTCATTTATATCAAATATATTACGCGATAGTATTCTGAATGGTATTTACTATGGAATATTACTAACAATTCTAATTGCCTCTATTGCTTTAATAATAATGAGAATTAATACTAAGGTTCTATTTTACTTTCTTATTTACCTGTTTTTTTCAATTTTCTACTTTTTCAACATTGACGGATATGGTTTTCAATATTTGTATGCAAATTCACCCTGGATTACTGAAAACTTGATCTTTATAATTCCTAATTTAATCTATATATCCCTCACACTATTAGTAATTCGCATTCTTGTTGAAACCTGCAAAAAAAATAATAAGTATTGTTTTGCTCTTTTCATATGGATAGCTATTGGAGTTATAGTATTTATAACTCAATTAATTTTCAACTTTAATTATAATATATCAACACGTATATATATCACATATGCATTTGCTTCATGGTTATTACTTTTAATTTTCATAGTAAAATCTTTTAAACTCACTCCCATAGGGAAACCATTATTTGTTGCTCACCTCTTTCATCTCATCGTGCTTGTTACTTTTATAATCCATTTCAGTAAATTTCACATTAGTTTCTTTCAGTTGGAAAAATTTTGCAAAATATGTACAGTAATACACTTCTCCATTATCCTTTTTGCTATTATCCGACAAATAGGACTGTATCATCTCTTGATATTTAAAAAATCAGAGCAAAACCACGTTAAACTCCAGCAATTAAAAGAAAAAATGAACATTGAGCTCGAAAATACTGTTCGAGAAAGAACAAAAAAGCTACAAGAAACTAATAGAGAACTCAACTCACTGGTTACGCACAATAAAAAAATAACCGACGAATTACATAATCAACGTGAAGAGGTTGATAAAACAAATCGGGAACTCGAATTAGCGTTTAAAAGATCAAGTGCTCAACATATTAAACTCCAAAAGGCGATGATGCTTAATATGGAACAACAAAAAAAACTCGCCGACTCTATCGAAATAATACAGGTAAAAAATAATAAACTTGAAAATCAAAACGAAGAGATACTAAGTCAACAAGATAAAATTAGGGACCAAAACGTATTACTTGAAGAACGATCCCGAAATATTACAGACTCGATTGTTTATGCTGAGCGAATTCAGAATTCTTTTTTTCCTCCTGAATCTAAGATTCAGGAGCTGTTTCCAGAGCAATTCATATACTTTAGGCCAAAAGATATTCTAAGTGGAGATATATACTGGGTTGATAAGATCATGGCAAACGAGAGTGAAAAGCAACTAATAACGGCAATTGATTGTACTGGTCATGGAGTACCGGGAGCATTAATGTCCATAATTGCCCGTGATGCCATCAATGAAGCGATACATCATAACGGACTTACCGATACAGGAACCATTGTAAATTGCATTAACGATATTGTAATACACACATTAAATAAAGAGGGAAATATTAATCATATCAAAGATGGTATGGATTTATCGATGGTTATTGTCGATTATGCGACCCAAACGTTGCAGTTTACTGGAGCTAAAAACCCGTTATATCTCATACGAAATAATGAACTAATAATTACTAAAGGACACATTCTAAGTGTAGGAACCATTGAAAACAATAGTTCGATTGTCGATTTTCCCACACATACCATCCCATTCCACAAAGGAGATATAATATATCTATTTTCGGATGGGTATGCCGATCAATTTGGAGGCGAAAATGGAAATAAATTTCGGTACTCCCGATTTAGAGAACTATTGCTTAACATAAACAAGTTGACGCCTAATGATCAATACCTGAAACTTGACAACACTTTTGTTAACTGGAAAGGTGAATGGGAACAAGTTGATGATGTTCTGATTATAGGCGTTAAATTATAATACAAAGTATACTATCATGGTACATCTTCTTTTTATTGAGACCTCAGCTATTAATTTAATCCTTATTGTAATCGCTGTTATTATCATTTCGGTTATAATTTGGATGGCTTTAGAATATTATTTTAGACAACAAAAGCTAGATGAGTTTGAATCCGAAAGTAGCTTCGAAAATTTCACGCCCCAAGGAATATTAAAAAAACGCTCTGTTTTTGAGTTGCTATCTGAATATCTTAAAAATAGCCCTTATGGATTTTTGTTGTATGACAAAGACCTGAATTTAATGAATGTTAATCCAGCTTTTATTGCCATAACAGGATATAATAAAAAAACATTCATTACTCAGTTTGGAACCAATTTACTTATTGTTGCAAAGAAGTTGGATTGCGACTCATTTTCATTGTCGAAAATTGGGAAGAGGGAACCATTTGAAGAGTCTCTGGAATTAGAATCAACGGATGGTGCAAAGCTGCACTTCAAATTATTGGCAACCCCAATCCAAAATAATTCTGGAAAATTCACTAATTATGCGTTGATATTAATCGACATATCTAAAGAAAAGGAAAATGAAAGAAATTTAAAGACGGAATTGAAGAAAACCATATACCATAGAGACGAGTTTTTGCTTGAAAAGACTGAAATGCGAGAACGTATTAACGATTTAGAGAAAGCGTTTAAAAAATCAAGTAAACATCACATTCAACTTCAGAAAGCGCTTCTCGAAAATGAGATGCACCGGAAAAAAATTCAAGAAGCACTCGATTTAATCAACAGGCAAAAGGATGAACTAGAGCAAGCAAATGCTGAAATTAAAGAACATTCGAAGATGAAGGAACTCTTTTTAGCCAATACTAGCCACGAAATTAGAACACCATTAAATGCAATTATAGGATTTGCAAATTTATTGTTAAAGGAAGACTTCAACTCCAAACAACTTCGGTTTCTTAAAAACATCAAAGCTTCAAGCGACAACCTTCTTGTTGTACTGAACGATATCTTAGACATCTCTAAAATTGAAGCCGGTAAAATGTCGTTTGAAAAAATCGCTTTTTCATTGTACGAACTTATTGACTTTCTTGTCTCAACCATTGAAATAAAAGCACAAGAAAAAAATCATAAGCTTCTGAGCATTATCGATCCAGAGATTCCACAAGTATTAATTGGAGACCCTACTCGACTAAATCAAATAATGCTAAATCTCTTATCAAACGCCATTAAATTTACGGCTGATGAGGGTACAATAAAATGTACTTTAAAAGTTAAAGGCAGAACAAAACATCATATTGAAATTGAATTTAATATAGAAGATAATGGTATTGGAATGTCTGAAGAACAACTGCCACATCTATTTAAAGCATTTACACAAGCTGAAAATTCAACCACTCGTAAATTTGGTGGCACTGGACTCGGCTTATCAATCGTGAAAAACTTAATTGAACTCCAAGACGGCGAAATATTTGTAAAGAGCTTAATAAACCAAGGAACTACATTTACATTCATTCTTCCATTTGGAATTGGAAGCGAACTCGTTATTGATAAACACGGTAACAAACAAATTACAATCGAACAACATGAGGCTGAAAACATCCATATTTTATTGGTTGAAGACAATGCAATTAACCAGCATCTAGCCGTAGATACCATTAAAACATGGCAACCTTTCATAAATATTGACATTGCCGAAAACGGTGTGGTTGCTTTGGAAAAACTCAAATTAAAGAACTATTCAATGGTCTTTATGGATATTCAAATGCCATTAATGGATGGCAACGAAGCCACAAAACAAATCAGAGATGGGAAAATAGAAGGAAAAGAAAACATTCCAATAATTGCCATGACAGCCCACGCTTTAAAAGATGAAAAAGATCGATGTCTTGCTTCAGGTATGAACGACTATCTTACAAAGCCATTCGTGCCAGAAGACCTTTTCTATAAAATTAAATACTATGGAAGTCAGCAGGTACAAACTTTGGTAAAAGCAGGGAAGGTAATACCTAGTAACATAAATAGAATCTCAAATAACAACTTAATTGAAAGCACCGATGCTGCTCCCAAAGAAGATCAAAGATTTGAAAATTTCACCATCGACTCGCTGAATAAAATATATAAAGGAAACGTAAGACAGATAAACAAAATCCTCATTATGTATTACGATACGGTGGGCACCGAAATAAAAGATCTAAAAACCGCATATGAAAATGGCGACCTTCAAAAAACACAAAATAAAGCACATGCCCTAAAACCCAAAATGACCTATTTAGGAAGACATGATATTCAGGAATGGGCGAAAAATGTCGAAGAATCAATCAAACAAAATCAATTTGACCATAATAATTTACAAACATGGATTAATAACATTTCCCACGAATGGCTGAAAATTGAACAAGAACTTAAACATTATTTTAAAAATGATAAGAACAATGAGTCGTAAATTACGTTCTACAATATGATTGAATATAGCCTTTAGGCCAAATATTAAATAAAGAGATCTGATTTTACTCGTTTTAATGTAAAAATTACTATTTTTGTACTTTCTATAGATCTTAATACCATGGCAAAGAATTATAAAATAATGTTGGTTGATGATGACTTTATCTTTTTAGAAATGCTAAAAGAGTCATTAACAGATATAAACAACATAGAAATAGAAACAGCAAAAACAGGCGAAGAGTGTCTGAAAAAGTTAAATAGTACGTTTGACATCCTCGTCCTAGACTATTTCTTAAACGCTGAGAATCCAAATGCAAAAAACGGATTGGAAATTTTAAAAGCCGTTCGACAATTTCACCCTTCCATAAAAATTGTTATTCTGAGTGGACAGGAAGATGGAAATTTAGTATATGAATTTGTGCGCGAAAACGTTGACAACTACGTTGTGAAAGACAACAACGCATTTGAAAATGTTCATAAAGCAATAGATTCAATAATGAATGATTAATTTAAGAAATGAATAAAAAAAGCACGGGAGTAAATTCACTTCCGTGCTTTTTTTATCAAATACAACTTATTAAAATATAGTTTGTTGAGGAATGTCTATCCTACAATTTCGAAAATGAAACATCATAGACACAAATTTGTAAACAAATGAAAAAAATCAGCATGATATTATTATCAACAATACTTACAGGACTCAATACAAGTGGTCAAAACAAGATCGAAACGATCAAATTAGATAATGGATTAACCGTAATATTAAACGAAGATAATAGAGATCCAAAAGTCTTTGGAGTAGTGCTAACCAAAGTTGGTGGAAAAAACGACGCTTGGGATGCAACAGGAATGGCACATTACATGGAACATATGTTGTTTAAAGGCACAACGCAATTAGGAACATCGGATTGGGAAAAAGAGAAACCACACATCGACAAAATAATTTGTTTGTACGATTCCCTTGGAAAAACATCCGATGACAACCAGCGCAAAGAGATCCATCAGGCCATTAATAAAGAATCGGTCGAGGCATCGAAATATTCGATTTTAAACGAAATGAGCAATATTATCCACAAAATGGGCGGAACAAAATTGAATGCCTTTACCTCGCCCGATGTAACTGCATTTTTTAATGAATTTCCACCTAATCAAATAAATCAGTGGATCGATTTATATGCCCATCGATTCACAAATCCAGTTTTTAGAGCTTTTCAGGCTGAACTAGAGGTCGTTTATGAAGAAAAAAACATGTACGAAGATCAGTTTCAAACTAAATTATTTGAAAGCTTCAATAAATACATGTTTAAAAAACATCCCTATGGGCAACGTAGTTTGATTGGAACAACTGAGGATTTAAAGAATCCAAGTTTGTCGAAAATGTATGAATTTTATAGAACATGGTATGTTGCAAACAATATGGTTCTAGTACTTTCAGGCGATTTCGAAACATCGGAAATAATACCCGTCATAACTGAAAAATTTGGTCAACTTCCTACGAGAAATATTCCAAAGCCAATCATTTATAGCGAAGAGCCGTTTAAAGGACGCGAATTAGTCCAAGAAAAACTCTCACCTATAAAGATGAACTTAATGGGATTTAGAACCCCTCCCGAAGGCGATAGCGATAAAATTATTATGGATGTAATTGCTAAGATGCTGAACAACTCCACACAAACTGGATATCTAGACCAATTAAGCCTCGACAACAAGCTTTTAGCCGCACATGCAGTACTATTGCCATATCACGACTACGGGTCTCTGTTGATACTTGCAATGCCAAAACTAGTGGGGCAAAAACTCGAGTCGGCAGAGAATCTTGTTTTAGAGCAATTGAAACGTCTTGCAGAAGGCGATTTTGCCGATGATTTCTTAGAAACCATAAAAAGTGAATTCTACCGAGAGCAACAACTTATGCTTGAATCATTGCAAGGAAAAGCAATTTCTTTAGCGTTTGCATCCGCTCAAAACCTTGATCTAAATGAGGTATTTAATCAAACCGAACGAATTAAAAACATTTCAAAAGAAGATATTCAAGCAATTACTCAAAAATACTTGGGGGACAATTATCTCATATTGCAATCGAGAATGGGTAGCCCTAAAAAAGACAAAATTGAGAAACCCAACTTTAAACCCATTGCAACCAACACCAATCACGTATCTGCATATCAAAAACAGTTCGACAAAATCCCAAAAATAAATTACAATCCTTCGTTTATTGATTTCAGTATCGATATTGAATCGGAACAATTATCTAAAAACTACACCCTGCATATTAATCAAAATCCCATAAATGATATTTTCACGATGTCTATTCAGTTTGGAATTGGAAAAATAAAAGCTCCATATCTTGAATATGCTGTCCAATATATGAATTTTGCCGGCTTGGAGTTTAAAACACTAAACGATGTACGTCTCGAATTTGCGAAATATGGAGCCTCCTATTCGTTTGAAATATCGGACGATTACACCACCATTGAAATTGAGGGTATTGAGAAAAACCTTCCCCATATTTTAGCCTTACTAAATAAATTAATTAATGAGCCCTACCCCGACAACTCTAAAATTAACGTGATTTATGAAGGCGAAAAAGCCCAACGAAAAATGGAAAAAGAACAACTTGAAAACGTTGCTCATGCTCTTGGTCAATATGCTCTTTACGGTCAAAATTCTCAATATATAACACGCCCCTCGTTGCGAAGAATTAAAAGACTAAAAGCAGAAGACTTAATTTGTGACTTTAAATTGGCTACTGAGTATGAAATAAAAATTTTCTATACAGGACAAAAAGAGTTAAGTAATATTAAAACACATATTAAAAACAATTTGCGATTTTCAAACAAAATAAAACCATCTGAATCTCCAATTGACAAGAAAAGTATTGATTACAACGAAAATGTTGTGTTTTTTACCAATATGAATAAGGCCACTCAATCAAAACTATTTTTGATGTCGAAGTGCCAAATAGATAAAGCAGACTATGCGCTTTTAAAAGCGTTTAATGTATATCTGGGCGGCGGATTTTCGGGGATCTTAGTTCAAGAAGTTCGCGAATATCGCAGTTTAGCGTATAATGTTGGCGGAGGTTTCCCAATGCCTAAAATCGAGAACAACCCCGTACACTTTAATGCTTTTTTAGGCACACAAACCGATAAAACCATAGAAGCTCTGACGCTGGTTGATTCAATTATAAAAACATTACCACAAAAACCGGAACGATTGGAGATGATTAAAGAGTATTTAATTAATAAAACAATAACTGACAAACCAGGATTTAGAGACTATCACAATAAAATTCAAGAGTGGAAACACCAAGGCTATTCTGAAGATCCAGCAATTGATTTATTGGAACAATACAGAAACTTGACCTGGGAACAGCTCTACTCCTTTTATCAGAGAGTTTTAAAGGGAAATAACTTTGTGATATCAATCTCTGGAGATAAAACTAAAATTGATATGAACCAGCTAAAACAGTTCGGGAAAGTAATAGAAATAAAGGAGTCAAAACTCTTTTCTAAATAAAGACAAGGGTGTTTTAAGGCGACTTAAAAGCTCACTTCATAAATATCATAGTTCCCAAATCCACCTTTTCGATCGCTTGAGAAGAGCCCTCTTTTTCCGTCAGGGGAAATGGAGAACCATACATCGTTATCGGCTGAATTAATGGGTTCGGCCAAACGTTCGGGTGTTGACCACTCATTATTCTCCTTTAAGGTGCTTTTAAAAATGTCGTAACCGCCGGAAGAGTTGTGGCCTGTGGATGAGAAATAAAGCGTATATCCATCCTCGGATAAGAATGGATATTGCTCGTCTCGATCACTGGAAAGAGTTTCAATTTTCTCTCCTTTTCGCCAAACTCCATCGTTTTGCCGTGTAGATTGATACAAGTCCCAACGTTTTAACTTTTTGTCATACAGACTGTATATTAATCGCAAACCATCGGTAGAGACTGTGGCAGAAGAACTTCGTCTTGTTTGATTTATCTCTTTAGGCAACCGAATGGGTTCAATAATTTGGTCCAACTGCCCTTCCCTCATATAGATCAGTTCTTCATACATATAAAAAACCTTTTTCAAATCAGGTGTAAAATCGGTTATAATTGTGTGCCATTCAGGATCAAATACAATTTCTGACTTATCGCTATCTGCTAATTTTGATACCTTGTTGAAAAGGAGGTTGCTCTCTCTAGTAGCAATATATGGCTTGTGGATATAAACTTCAAATTGATAGTCAAATTCTCGAGCTGATGTAAAAATCAGGGAGCTTTTATCAACAAAACGAGGGGAATAATCGGAATACTCACTATTTACTACGTGGCCTGCATTAACCACCTGTATTCCTGATTCGCTAATGTTTTCACGCTGTTTAGCAATTTTTTCAATTTTATTTTTCTCGTCAATACATTGAGAAATATAACGTTTCATGCTAATTTTTATCACTCCTGGTTTTGGAGGAATTGAACTGTATAATTGGAATATTTCTATTGCCTTATCATACTCCAAATTTGCTTGATATGCTTGCCCTAAATAGTTGTATATGTCGATAATAGTATCTTTCATATTATCAATGGCAGAGTTAAAATATCGTATGCTCGATTTCTTATTATTTAACTCATAAAAACACAAAAGTCCAAGCTCATAATTATACAAAAATGAATTGGGATCTCTATCAACCAGATCTTTGTATTGATTAGCAGCATCTACAAAGTTCCCTCGATTGTATTCTCTTCGTGCTTGGAGATATAACTTTTCTAAAACTGGATCTGCTTCTTGAGCATAAATTATTAACGGAAAAAGAAGCTGGAATATAGCTATATAACTGAAAAATTTAATGCCTTTCATTTGGTTTTGTTGATTAGTTGAAACGTTCTTACTCACCCAAAGATATAAAATATGTTACACCTAAAAAATAGTTATGGCAGTTTTAACGAATTATAATTTGTATTTGTTTGTTTTTGAACTGCTTTCATTCCCTGTACGTTATACTATAACCACCGATAAATGGACTGCTAGCTACAAAATTATAAAAAAATAGAATGCATCCTAACAACATGATCGTAATAATAAATAACAATTCTTTTCTTCTGTTCGAAATAGAGTTGATTTATTTATGACTCTGTTTCCCAGCATTTTATTTTAAATAATAATTTTTGACAAAACATTAAGGGTTGGTAATAATTTATCTTCTATGATTTGGATGTTTTATTGCACATAAATGGGACGACCTAACAAAAGCTCAAAAAACATCCTTTTAAAAAGCTTTCTGCTAGTATATCATGCATTAGTGGGTGAATGATACGGATTTTATTAGGTGCGCATTTACGTCGCTAAAAACAATATTGATGCAAGTTATGGTATTTGGCTTTCTATCTTAGCAACATTGTTTATGCGTCCTCTCAAGATTGAAACTAATTCTCGTGCTTGGGCAAAACGATGTGTTTCATAGGCTTTTTTTGCATATTCTAATGCGAGTAATAGCTTTCCATCCCTCTCGTTCTTAACTGCTAAATTATAATTGGCTTTTCCCGATAAGTTTTTATTGTTACTATCCTCAAATTGCAACCAAATTTGTTCTGCTTTTTCCCACTCATTCTTCGAAATATAATGTTCTGCCATTACAAAATCGTTGTGACCCGTGGTAAATATATATCGATATGTACCGCGCCAATGGGGTGAAATTTTCCGAGCAAAATCGATTGCCGTTTTTTCGAGTATATAATATGTAGCTTTATCAATGTTTACTAGATCAGATAACGATGTAAACGAACTTTTACTGCCTTCAACCCACACGGTATCGGTATAGTCTTTATTAAATACTGTTTTGCCATCGGAGTTTAAAATTTCCCATTTTACCCAATAATCGATACGTACTCTAGCTTTATATAATCCAGAATAATAGTCCTTTACGGGTTCTGAAAGTACGGAGGTTCGTAAGTCAACATGGGTTAATTCAATTTTGTCGTTATAACTTTTAGTTCTATTATATGCCGTATCAACACGTTGAGGAATAAATCTACCCGACTCCTTTATGGAAGAATAAACAGTTTCGATGCAAGCAAATGAAAACAAACTGTCGAACTGCCATTTATCATATGATTTATCATCAATGGGTTTGGGATTGGTATTAAAATAGGTATTTACAATATCAATATTTCTATTTTGTATCTCCACAATGGTATCGGCCGGAATCAACACCTCGAAACGTACCTTTTGAACCACATTGCAAGACGTTAGCATAAAAATCAACAATCCTGTTGCAAATATGAGCGCGTTTTTGATTTTCATAATTTTTCTCTCCTTAGTATTAAGCAAAAGTTTAAATTTGACCATTATATTTACGTAAAATCCACTCTAATGTTGTTGTAAGCACTAACAATATTAAAATCAAAATTATTGAATTGAAACTGGCAACTACATTATTAATTGTTATCATTGGTTTTTTATTAACTGTTGAAACAATACGTTCGGTTAATGTCTCTATTTCATTAATATATAAAAGATTATCGTTATTATTTCCCGCAATCTTTTTAAGCATTAAGGTGTCGGGCATGGATGCGAGTTTCTCAATATCAATATCGGCTACAACAAAAACTTTACTATCCATATAGGTTACTGAATCTGTTTTATAAATTCCTTTAACCGAATATGTTCCCAGTGGCAGAGTGCCAATATATGATTTATAGTGATTTTTAAATGGTGCCATTTTATAGGCTATTAAATTTCCATTAGCATCTTCAATTTCCAAGTCTACGTTAGCATTGTTAACGAGTTGATAATTATGGTTATAGACAAAAGATTCAATGCTAATATTCGCTGTTTTTGGCCAAATTGAGTTAGATGTTACCCGGAACGGAGACGTGTCGGAGCTTAAGCTTAAAAAGTTAACCACTTGTTGTATAAAATCATACACTGGTGAGGCGTTGCCGTAAGCTCTTCCAAAAAATATGCGCCATCGCCACAATCCTTCGCCGGTCAAAAGTGCAATTCGTTGATCTCCTTTAATTGTTGTGATTAGTAAAGGATTCATTGTTTGCGTTGATCCTATGCGTTGGCTCAATAAAATTTCTTTTTCATTGCTAACATTCCAAACTCCAAACGGGGTGTAAATTGGAGGAACTTTATCGAGCATCATCTCAAATATTGAAGGAATTTGAAAGTAATCAAAATTCTTATTTACAACTGGATATACATAATTACCTTGATTAATTGTTTGATTAAAACTCCACCCTAAGTTTAGTTGATTCAGCTGATTTGTATTCGACTTTGATCCCATTAAAAACCAGATTGCCTTCTTTTTATCTATACTCAACTTTACTAGATTATTAAATTGGTTGTCTTGATTGGGAATTTGAGAGAATATTATCACCTTGTAATCATCTATTTTCCCCTTAAAATCAGATACTTGAGCAATATCTAAATGATACGATGGAACTGTTTTAAAGGTCTCTTTTATAATGCCAATATCAGGCGATGGAGCACTGTAGAGCAAAAGTAACTTGGTTTCAGAATCCAATATCTCAATGGCAACAATTGCTTGGTTATTTTCAATATTCTTTTCATCCGGCGATTCTACAAGTTCCACCCTATATTGATGTACTCCCAGTTTTGAACTGGATAAATAAATGGTTTTCTTAACCCGTTTTTCATCTCGATTAAAAGAAACATTATGTGTACCGATTAAACGTTCATTTTCAAACACTTGCAATTGGTGCAAACCAACTCCTTCTCCGGTGCGACGAACATCGATTTCCAAGGGAAACTTATTATTGGTAAATGCCACTGGATTATGCAATATTCCTGCTATCCATGTATCATTAACTTGATTTGTATCGCTAAGTACGACCGAAAACGTGGGTATGGTTTTAGCAAGTTTATTTTGTGTTGGATCTCCACCACTATTTATTAAGCCATCGGAAAATAAAACGATGGCCTTGGGTAGATTAACCTGCATATTAATATCAACATAGTTATAGACAGAAGCAATATTTGTTTCCGTTTCGGTAAAGGATAAATCACAGGTGTCACACACTGACTCCCCAAAAGTGATTTTTGTTACATCGTAAATCTCTTGCAATTTTTCAATCTCTTTATCAATCTGATTAATTGCGGTAGAGAGCAAAACGGAATCCGTTAAATACTTAATTGACTTACTATTATCAATGGCCAATAAAAGTTTTGGTTTTATCTCCTTTTGTGTTGTAAAAATGATTTTTGGATTTAACAGCAGAAGAATAATCAACGTAATAGTAGTGGTACGTAATGCAAACAATAGGATGCGAACGTTTTTGCTAAACTTCTGTTTTTTAGATCTGTAATAAAACCAGTAACTAAGGATTCCACCAATGCAAATTGATAAAACGAAGTAGAAAAAATATTGTAAGAAATTGCTCATGATTGTTTTTATTGTTTGCAATTTTAAAATGGCACATTGAACATTGCATTAACGAACCATAATGCAGCATATTTCGTTTAATATACCGCTTTTATTATTCATATTACGCTTTCTCAAAAATAGATGTTTTTTCTGAGGAGTTGTAGCCCGACATGAATAAAAAAACGAGAAACAGAAATTAATTCTTGTTTCTCGCTTAGTTATCTATTACTTAGTTTAAAAAATAGTTTTTGATATGCTTTTTAAGAAAGCTCCAAAGTGGCATTATGCGTTAGCTTAACCAATGATTATCACGTTTGCATTGCGCCACAAACACTGATTACCTGTCCACTAACATACGACGATAAATCGGAAGCTAGAAATAATGCTACTTTAGCTACCTCTTCAGCTGTACCTCCACGACGTAAGGGAATTTTTTCGTACCATCCTTGAACAACATCTTCGGGTAATTGTCCAGTCATATCTGTGATAATAAATCCGGGAGCAATTGCATTACTACGGATATTACGTGATCCCAATTCTTTAGCAATTGACTTTGTAAAACCAATCATTCCGGCTTTAGATGCACTATAATTTGCTTGTCCTGCATTTCCGCCAACGCCAACCACGCTGCTCATATTAATTATAGAACCACTTTTGTGCTTCAACATAACTTTTTGAACTGCTTTGGTCATTGTAAATACCGATTTCAAATTAACCTTGATCACCAAATCCCACTGATCTTCAGTCATTCTCATTAACAATTGATCGCGAGTAATACCTGCATTATTGACAAGAATATCGATGGTGCCAAAATCCGAAACAACTTGATCGACAAGCTTTTCACAAGAAGCAAAATCACTGGCATCTGAGGCATACACTTTCCCTTTCACTCCCAGTGCTACAAGTTCTTTTTCAAGACTTTGGGCATGTTCGTCGTATGCTAAATCGGTGCAAGCTAGATTTGCTCCATTTTGCGCAAAAAATATAGCCATTGCACGCCCAATTCCACGAGATGCGCCGGTAATTACTGCTGTTTTTCCTTCTAAAAGTTTCATCTGTTTATAAATTTACAGGTTAGAATCAAATATATGTATTGCTGTTATATAAATACAAATAATATGTTGTGTTTTAAATTGTTGGGATCGTAAGAATCTCGAATCCGGTTTCGGTAACAAGTATGGTATGTTCAAATTGTGCTGACAGTTCTCCATCAATTGTTTTAGCGGTCCAACCATCGTTCCTATCGATGGTAACACGCGGTTTTCCTATATTAATCATTGGTTCGATGGTGAATATCATACCTGCCTTCATCTTAGCTCCGGAACCTTTTCGTGCAATATGTTCAATTTGAGGATCTTCGTGAAATTGAATACCAACACCATGTCCACAAAACTCATACACTACACTATATCCTTTACTTTGAGCATAACGTGCTATGGCATAACCGATGTCTCCGAAATTAGCGCCTGGCTTTACTTGTTGAATGCCTAAGTCAAGACTATGTTTCGTTGTTTCAATCAAGGCGATAGCTTCTTCCGACACCTCCCCAATGGTAAACATCTTACTGGTGTCGCCAAAATAACCGTTTAAAATGGTGGTAACATCAATATTAACAATATCACCGTTTTGCAAAATCACTTTTTCGGACGGAATTCCATGGCAAACCACCTCATTAATCGATATACACGATGCTTTAGGGTATCCTTGATATCCAATTGTTGCCGATATTGCACCATTTTTAATGATATACGAATTCATAAGATCGTCGAGGTGGGCGGTGGTTACGCCTTCTTTAACAAATGGCTCAATATATTTAAGAACATTGGCTGCCAATCTACTGCTTTGTCTAATTCCCTCAATTTGCTCTTCTGTTTTAATTATTATTGACATATCATTAATTTTATAAAAGTACAAAATTAAGAAAATTCTAAAACTATATCGAATAAATATAATTTTAGAATTTTCTTAACTCATATTAGATAAATTTTCAACTCTTAAAGGTCTTCTCAATTTCTTGAACATTCTCTCTAAAATGTCGATCAGTTTCCATTAAATTCTTAATCGTTTTACATGCATGCAATACGGTAGCGTGGTCTTTACCTCCAATATTTGTTCCAATGGTTGCTAACGACTCTTTGGTTAATGATTTAGCAAAATACATGGCTATTTGTCGAGCCTGAACAATTTCACGTCGTCGAGTTTTACTTTTTAATTCTTCGAGGGTGATTTTAAAGTGGCTACAAACTGTATTTTGAATGGAGTCCATGGTGATTGTTTTCCTTGTATTTCGAACAAATTTATCAACCAGGTCTTGGGCTAAATTTAATGTAATCTCACTTTTGCTTAATGTTGAGTGTGCTAAAAGAGAGATTAATGCGCCTTCCATTTCGCGGATATTTGTGGTTACGTATTTAGCTAAGTATTTTTGAATATCGGAGTTTAATTCTATCCCATCACGATACAATCGGTGTTTCAGAATGGCCAGTCGCGTTTCATAGGATGGTTTTTCTAACTCTGCCACCAAACCCCATTTAAAACGGGATAAAAGACGTTGTTCCAGACCTTGTAATTCCGACGGTGCTTTGTCACTAGTTAGAATTATTTGTTTAAAGCTTTGGTGTAAATAGTTGAAAATATGAAAAAATGCTTCTTGTGTTTTAGGTTTGTTTCCTTGGGCAAAGGAGTGTACATCATCGATGATTAGTACATCAATCATACGATAAAAGTTTATAAAGTCGTTTATCTCATTAGCTTGGCGTGCATCTACGAATTGTTGTTGAAATTGTTGCGAATCAACATATAACACCATTTTATCGGGGTTATGCTCTTTTACCTGAATTCCTATGGCATGCGCCAAATGGCTTTTTCCCATTCCACTTCCACCATAAATAAATAGCGGGTTAAATGTTGTAGTGCCTGGATTTTGTGCAATATTTAATCCTGCCGATCGTGCCAATCGATTACACTCGCCTTCCACGAAATTATCAAATGAGTATAGTGGGTTGAGGCGTGAGTCGATGTTTAGTTTTTGAATGCCAGGGATTACAAATGGATTTTTTATTTGATTGCGTTTTTCAATACTCATTGGCATTTCCACCGGATGATTGGATACATCAATTTTGTTTTGAGTGGGAACAGAAACCGATTTTGACGCATTTTTCGTATTTCCTTGAACCATTACCGGTTCGTATGAAAGGCGTGCTGTAGGACCAATTACTCGTCGAAGAGTTTTCTTTAAAAGTCCTATAAAATGCTCCTCGAGGTATTCTACAAAATACATGGATGGAACTTTGATGCTTAAATTCGAATCATCAAGTCGCACAGGCACAATTGGTTCAAACCATGTTTTATATGAAGTAGGAGGTAAAATATCCTCTATTATTCCTAAACACTCATTCCAAACTTCAATATGGCTCTTATTCTTCACTTTCAAACTCCTTTTACTTAATTATCAATACTTAAAACAAATAACTAATTACAATGCAATTTTGTGAAAAAATATGTAATAAAAAAATTTATTTTCGCTTGCTTTTGACAAAATCTCAATATTAGCTTAACCAGTAATGCTTTAGAGATTAAAGAAATATTATTAATTATGTAAATGGCTTATAATTAGAGATATAGATGCGTTAAAATGGTTATTTTCATTTTCAACACCAATTTAGATCAATACTTTACAGATTAATTAGGCAGGTATAAACACCTATGTGAATGCTAGTTGTCTTTCCAATCGATGATTTTTGCAACATGTTAAAAAAAGATCATTTTGAAACCACAACTCTAAAATAAATGAACCTTACAATAAAGACAAAGTACTCCTTAAAGAATTTGTTTTCCACATCCATTTTGGTATAAGGCAGTTAGCGTTTTTCTTTTCTTTTTTTATCACTTTTCCCCAAATCAAACACGCTAAAATTAATGTACTTCTTAGGATTTTCAGTGAATTCGATGGTAAGTTTATTCAAACTTTGAGTAGTTTCAAGAAGGCTCTTATAGAGGGAGTCATTTTTCATTAGTTGTCCCACAGTACCTTCTCCCTGCTCTAATTTTTGCACCGTGGTGTTTATTGTAGCAAGAGTCCCTTCCAACAAATCGAACGTGTGCTTAAATGAGACTTTTGACAATGAATCACTTGTGCTACTGAAATTATGGAGTATTCGTTGAATATCGTTATTGCTACTTTTCAGAGTACCGGTTAAAGATCGAATATCGGCTAAAATCTGCTCAATATCACCCCCTTTATTACGAACGATCGTATCGACCATTTTGGTAATATTATCAATATTTTTTGTTGACGACGTAAAATGTCCCACCGATCTTTGGATATCTAAGCGTGTTTTCTCATTAAAAATAAGTCGTACCGTTTTTATAGCCTCTTCGAGCTCTTTGAGTAAATCTTCGGCTTTATGTTTTAAGGGCAGCATTTGAAGACCAACCTGATCTTTTAAACTCTCCTCAGTAGTAGCCATCAGGGTATCGCCTGATGTATGGTATATATCAGATTTTGACAGTTGTATTTCAACGGCTTTTGTTCCCATTAAATCGGTACTAATAATGCGAGCTATTGAACCAACTGGTATTTTCATTTTAGGAGTCACCCCAATAACAACATTTACCTCGCCTCTATCTTCAAGATCTAGGGATATTTTTTGTACTCCGCCTATTTTATATCCACGCATTAAAACCGGCGATGAAGCGGTCAATCCATTTACATTCTCGTATGTGACATTATACATAATGTCATTTGTAAATATATCTTTCCCTTTTAAATAGTTTAATCCCCAAATAAGGATAAAAAGGCTTAAGAATACGACAACCCCTATTAAACTGTATTTTGCACGTTGACTGAATGCCATGATTTATATTTTTATTGTTTTTTACTGGATTTTCGAATAGCAACATCTACTGATATTGGGTTTCCTTCCTCAAAAGCAACGATAAAAGCTCCCGGAAAGTATTTTTTACACGCCTCTATTTTCTCTTTTGCTTGCGTATATTCAGCAAAACTACCATGATAATATTTATTAAACCCATTTGTAGGTCTATAATATACATCCGTTAGTTCTATAAATTCCTTTTTTTTCAAATCGGGGGTACTCTTCGAAGCTGTAAGTTGAATTGAAAAATAGATATCCTGTTTGTTAGGAATCACATTATCACCCCCTAATTTTTCTTTTTCTTCATGATTTTTAGACTCATTCAGAGCATTTAAGTTTTTCTCCAAATCATCAATATATACTTTAATGGCATTAAAAACAGACTCGGAAAGCTCATTGGTTCCTTTTTCGCTATTCAAATACCGCTCTTCGTTGATATTTGATATAAAGCCAAGTTCCACCAGAATGCTGGGCATAGTGGTGTTCCAAAGCACCAAGAAGCCGGCTTGTTTTACGCCCCTATTTTTGCGATTAATTCGATCTGTAAATTCCTTTTGAACAATATCTGCAATAAACAAACTCTGATCAAGATGGGCGTTGGTCATCAATGAAAATATGATAAACGACTCTGCTGAACTTGGATCATATCCTTCGTATCGTTCACTATAATCATCCTCCAATGCAATTACAGCATTTTCCTTTTGCGCAACCTCAAGGTTGCTCGTGGTTTTATGCAACCCCATTACAAAGGTCTCTGTACCGCTTGCCGTAATATTTCGGGATGAGTTTGCATGCAACGAAACAAATAAATCGGCTTTGTTTTCGTTTGCTATTCGCGCTCTGTCATATAGGGGAATGAAAGTATCATCGGTACGAGTATAAATGATTTTAACATTGGGCAATCGTTCCTGGATTATTTCGCCAATTTTCAACGTAACATTTAAGACTACTTCTTTCTCCTCGGAAAATGAACCGAGAGCTCCAGTATCTTTGCCACCATGTCCGGCATCAAGTACCACAATAAATCGATGCGGTTTGTCATTATCTACTTTTGCGGTAACCGTTTGTTTTACAGCGATTAAAAAAAATATTAGTAAAAAAAAACGAACCATAGGAAAAAGGTCACGCATTCTTAGCAAGATTTTAATTAGTTTTGGGGCACAATTCAACATGTATGTGTACTTTCTCTTTTTATTCATTAGAAACATACAAAAATATAACTTCTAAACCGTATTTCAGATAAGTGTATCGACATTTTTACATATTAGTTCTTATTATTACTTTTTTGAGTAACAACTTTGCCTTTGGGCAGAACTCAGATAAAATGGCACAACCTCCTAAGGGTCAGGCTAAAAAAGGATCAATGCTTGACTTTCCCATTGACTATAAAGCCGAAGATAGTATTATTGTTTATATCCGTGACAAGAAGGAGATTTTAATTGGAAAAGCGAGCGTTAAATATCAAAATATTGAATTAACAGCAGAATACATCGAAATTGATTTTGATAAAAATGAAGTTTTTGCCACAGGAAGAGTCGATTCAACTGGACAAATGAGTGGTTTTCCCATATTTAAAGAAGGGAAAGATGAATTTGAAGCCAGAACAATAAAATACAATTTCAACACTAAAAAAGGATTAATTCAAGATGTTGTAACAGAACAAGATGGAGGGTTTTTGCATAGTCAAACCACAAAAAAACACAACAATAATGTAATCGATTTAAAAGGAGGAAAATATACCACCTGTAATCACGAACATCCTCATTTTTATATTGCCATGACAAAAGCTCGAATAATTGAGAATGAGAAAATTGTTTCGGGTCCTCTCTATCTTGTAATTGAAGATATTCCAACGCCTATTTTCATACCTTTTGGTTACTTTCCTTTTACTAAAGAACAAACTTCAGGATTAGTTATACCCGGATTTGGCGACAGTCGGGAACGTGGATTTTACCTAACTAATGCTGGCTATTATTGGGCAGGAACCGACTATTTTGATCTGAAATTAACGGGTTCAATCTATTCAAAAGGTTCATGGGATGTTAAAATGTTTTCAAATTACAATGTTCGATATAAATTTAAAGGACAAATTTCGGCTCAATATGAGAAGATTGTTTTGGGCGAGGCGGGATTATCCGATGAAAATATACGGAGTGCTTATGCTCTTGTGTGGAATCATAATCAGGATCCAAAAGCACATCCCAACAGACGATTTGGTGCCAATGTTAACTTACGTTCCACCTCCTCAAATATTTACTCAACAAATTTAAACAACTATATACAAAGCACAATAACAAGTGATATATCGTACCAGCAGACCTTTGCTGGAACACCCTTTTCTTTGAACATGAATGCAAAGCACTCCGTCAACACACTGGACACCATGGTATCGCTTACCTTGCCCACAGCCACATTTAACATGAGAAAACAAACCCCTTTTGCACGAAAAGAACGTGTTGGTAAGCAAAAATGGTACGAAACTGTGGGTGTTAATTATAGCACTAATGTGCAAAATGTTGCAAAAATGCATGAGCGCGATTTTCTAACATCAAGAATGTCCGACAAATTTAGATATGGAGTGAAACACAATGCATCATCAAGCGCTTCTATCAAGCTTTTAAAACATATAAATATATCGCCTCAAGCAACTTATACGGAACGATGGTATTTTGATCGACTGCAAAAATCAGTCATTCCGGGAACGTCTGGTGGCGACTTATTAACCGATCCCATAATAAGGGATACCGTGGTCACAGATACAACAAAAGGCTTTTACAGAGTGTGGGACTACAGTACATCTGTAAACATGAGTACCAAAATATATGGAATGTACAAGTTTAGTCCTGCACTCCCTGTTGAAGCTATACGAATAGTGCATGATCCTGCAATAAGTTTGTCATATCGACCCGATTTTGGAGATCCAAGTTACGGCTATTATGCAACCGATTCGCTTGCTGCATTGAATTACAATCGATATCTTAGTGGTGTTTATGGTACGCCAAGTATTGGACGTTCACAATCCATCACATTTAGCCTCAACAATAATATTGAGATGAAAGTAAGAACGCCTAAGGACACCGCAAATAGCACTAAGAAGATAACTCTATTTGACAACCTTGGATTACGAAGTAGTTATAATGCCGTTGCCGATAGCATGAATTGGTCAGCTTTGACGTTTAATGCTCGGACGCGATTTTTGAATTTTTTGAATTTCGACTTCTCTGGAAGCATGGATTGGTACGCTATAGACGAGATTTCACAGACACGAGTTAATCGATTCGAATATGACAAAAGCGGAAAACTAGGACGACTAACATCGGCTAGATTTACCGCCAATTTCAACCTCAATGCCAATACATTTACGGGTAAGAATACTAATACACTTCCTGCACTTAATCCCATGGATTATAATTATTATTACAACTATTTTGATATTCCATGGTCATTAAATGTAAGCTACTCATACGACTATAGTAAAGCTGTATTGACAAAGAGAGTTGTGCAAACCATTAATTTAGATGGGGATTTTAGCATTACCAATAAATGGAAAATAAATTACAGTACTGGTTATGATTTAGAGAAAAAGCAAATATCAATAACCAACTTTGGAATAACTCGCGACTTGCACTGTTGGGTCATGAGTTTCGACTGGGTTCCTTTCGGTGACCATCAAAGCTATTACTTTACAATACGAGTTAAATCTAGTATCTTGCAAGATTTAAAATACGACAAACGCGAGCATTATTACGATGCTATTCAACGATTTTAATTAATTATGGAGACATTTTTTGACACATTTTGGTTTACGTACCTCGTTCTTCCCTTGCTCATTTTCACAGCTCGGGTTTTTGACGTAAGTATTGGCACACTACGCATTATCTTTATCTCAAAAGGGAAAAAGAGTATTGCGCCTATCCTTGGTTTTTTTGAAGTTTTTATATGGATCATAGCCATGGGTGAAATCATGAAGAACCTTAATAATTGGAGTTGTTATATCGGCTATGCAGCCGGATTTGCCACTGGAAATTATATTGGAATGCTAATTGAAGAAAAGCTGGCTATTGGTGTGCATATAATTCGGGTTATTACAGAACGCGACACCACTCCACTTTTAAAAGAGCTACATCAACATGGTTATGGAGCAACTCTGGTGGACGCTAAAGGAACATACAGTAAAGTTAGTTTGGTCTATGTAATTATAAAAAGAAAAGAGCTGTTGAAAGTAGAAAACATTATTCAAAGCAATAACCCAAATGCCTTTTATACCATCGAAGATATAAAACAGGTTAAATCGGGGATATTTCCGGCAACAATGATGAAGCGATCTCGATTAACCAGTTCATTAACCCGGTTAAGAAAAGGAAAGTAATTTACCACAAACAAAAATATTAAATGATAAAACCAACAGCTCTTATTATAACCATTGGCGACGAAATAATAATCGGTCAAATTACCGATACAAATAGCCAATGGCTTGCCTACCACCTTTACAAAGATGGATTTGAGATTCGTAAAATGATCAGTATCAAAGATAATGCAACCGAAATTATTGAAACATTAGATTCCGTTATCAATGTCTTTGATCTAATTGTAATTACAGGGGGATTGGGACCTACGAATGATGATATCACAAAAAAGTCACTGGCATCCTATTTTAACACAAAACTCGTTCAAAACGGAGACGTTTTAAACGACGTTAAAGAGATGGTTATGAGACGACTTGGATCGATTGACTTAAATAAACGCAACCACGATCAATCGCTGGTACCTGAAAACTGTATTGTTCTACGAAACAGCGTAGGCACAGCCCCGGGAATGCTCTTTAAAGAATCGAAACATCGAGCCATAACTATTAGCTTACCAGGAGTTCCGCACGAAATGAAATGGTTATATGAAAACCGATTAGTCCCTTTTTTTTCAAAAGAATTCGAATTAAAACCCCAAAGCTACGACCTTTTTTCAATCATGGGGCACTCCGAATCAGGACTGGCACATCTGTTAGAATCATGGGAAAACAACCTACCTCAAGAATGGAAACCTGCCTATTTACCTTCGGCTGGAATCATAAAACTACGACTATTTAGACCAACAGAACAGAATTACAAATACGACAAATATGTTTCTCAACTGAAAGAAATTTTAGGCAAATCAATTGTAGCTGTAAATGAAGAATCAATACAAATAACTATTTCTAAGATACTAAAATCGAATCAATTAACCATTTGTACTGCAGAAAGTTGTACAGGAGGAAATATAGCCAAATCCATCACCGAAATACCTGGAGCCAGTTCTTATTTTCGAGGCTCCATAATTGCCTATTCAAACGACATAAAAACAAGCCTTTTAAATGTTGATAACGACACCCTATCCATCAAGGGAGCTGTTAGTCAGGAAACGGCAGAGCAAATGGCTAAAGGTGCTGCTGAGGCTTTAAATTGCAACATTTCAATTGCTACAACAGGAATAGCAGGCCCCAACGGCGGCACAGAAACAAAACCAGTGGGAACAATTTGGATTGCAATTTCTATAAATGGCATTATAACAAGCAAACAATACACTTTTGGCACTTTACGAAGTGTAAATATAGAACGATCCACAAATGCGGCTATGTTGCTACTATTAAGCACTTTACAATGCATATATGAATAATAACTTTAATATTAAAATCTCTAAGTTGTTGAAATTGATAACTTTTTATTAAAAAAAACATGAAAAGTTTTGATTAATTAAATAATAATTCGGACATTTGCAATCCGAATTTAGATAACGAAATAAAATCTATACAAAATGTCACGAGTTTGTCAAATAACAGGTAAGAAAATGATGGTAGGGAATAACGTTTCGCACTCCAATCGCAAAACTAAAAGACGTTTTTACCCAAATATAAACAAAAGGAGATTTTATCTTCCAGAGGAAGATCGTTGGATCACCATCAAAATATCCGCTAACGGATTAAGAACAGTAAATAAGAACGGGCTACTTAATTCATTGAAAGAAGCCCAGAAAAATGGATTCATTAAGAGCTTTTAATCAACAAATTAAGGAGTAATGGGAAAAAAATCAAAAGGAAATCGCATTCAAGTGATTCTTGAGTGTACTGAGCATAAAGAGACTGGACAACCAGGTACATCACGATATATCACTCAGAAAAATCGTAAAAACACGACTGCTCGTATGGAGTTGAAAAAATATAACCCTATACTTAAACGCATGACATTACATCGTGAAATTAAATAGAACAGCGTTATGGCAAAGAAAGTAGTAGCAACATTAAAGAAAGAAGGCGCAGCTAAAAGTTACGCTAAAGTAATTAAAATGGTAAAATCACCTAAATCGGGATCTTATAATTTTAAAGAAGATATTATAGCACAAGATGCTATTAAAGATTTTTTCGAGAAAAAATAAGCAACATATCTTTATATATAAAGAATGAAAGCCTTCCATATTTGGGGGGCTTTTGCTGTTTATGCCTACTCCCACAAACATGTTTTAAGCATCAAAACAGACCAATGGATATAAATAGTTTTAAATAATTTTCCCTTAGTGTATGGAATTTTTAAATCCATTGTGTTTTAAGAAAACCTGCGAACTATACGTTCTAAAGTACAGAAATTCAATTGTCTATTTTACAAAAATATGTACCTTTGGTAACTTTATGATTGAACAATACTACAAACTAGAAAGATTATGCGCTTTTTCTCAAGAGATAAAAAAGAGTCCCTAGATAAGGGATTAAATAAAACCCGCGAAAGCGTTCTATCAAAGCTAGGACGAATCGTTTTAGGTAAAACTAAAGTAGATGAGGATGTTCTTGACAATTTGGAGGAAGTTTTAATTACCTCTGATGTTGGCATTGATACAACATTAAAAATAATCGATCGGATTGAAAAAAGAGTGGCCGCCGATAAATACGTGAACACTTCGGAGTTAAACAACATACTGCGTACTGAGATTTCTAATTTGTTGGAAGAGAATAACAGTATCGACGAAACAGACTTTTATGTTCCAAAAGATTCAAAGCCCTATGTAATTCTTGTTGTAGGGGTAAATGGCGTTGGAAAAACGACAACCATTGGAAAACTAGCCTATCAATTCAAATCAAAGGGATATTCAGTTATTCTTGGTGCTGCAGACACGTTTCGAGCTGCTGCCGTTGAACAGCTCACCATTTGGAGTCAACGCGTTAATGTACCTATTGTGAAACAAAAAATGGGCGCCGATCCCGCTTCCGTCGCATTCGATAGTGTTAGCTCGGCAGTGGCAAATAATGCCGATGTTGTTCTAATTGACACCGCAGGCCGATTACATAATAAAATTAACTTAATGAACGAACTTTCGAAAATCCAGAAAGTAATTCAAAAAGTAATTCCAGATGCACCACATCAAGTGCTTTTAGTATTGGACGGTAGTACAGGACAAAACGCCTTTGAACAAGCTAAACAATTTACGGCAGCTACCAAGGTGACCGATTTGGCGCTAACTAAACTAGATGGTACAGCAAAAGGTGGCGTGGTAATTGGTATCTCTGATCAATTTAAAATTCCAGTTCGCTATATCGGTGTTGGCGAAGGAATGGAGGATCTACAAATATTTAACAAAGTTGAATTTGTGGACTCTTTATTTAAATCATAACTTTATATAAAATAATTTAATTGACTATCAAACATATGGTTAAAAATAAGGAATTTTAAATCTCAAATAGACAATAAATTTCCAACATCGCTTAACATATGTTTCTAAAATACACATATAGTGAATCTATTTATATTAAAGAGTGTTAAAATAATTACTCTAGGATGTTCAAAAAATTTAGTTGATAGTGAACACATTATGCGCCAATTGGAATTAAATGGAGCGCAAATCATATCCGAAGAAGATAATTCTCAATTTATTGACCTTGTAGCAATTAACACCTGCGGCTTTATTCATGACGCTAAAGAAGAGTCAATAGCAACAATATTTGAAGAGATTGCCAAGAAAAACGATGGAAATATAGGGAAGATTATTGTATTTGGTTGTTTAAGTGAACGTTATCGGGATGAATTGAAGAGAGATATTCCCGAAGTGGATTTTTTTCTTGGAAAATTTGCTTTTGAGGATATTTTGAAGGTTTTGAACCTCACATTTAATCCTAATAAAATTCATGAACGCGTAATTACCACGCCATCGCACTATGCATACCTGAAAATATCGGAAGGATGCAATCGCAAATGTGCGTTTTGTGCTATTCCCATTATTACGGGAAAACACAAATCGGTTTCCATTGATGAACTTGAAAAAGAGGCTCGATATCTAGCTTCAAAAGGCGTTAAAGAACTCATTCTGATTGCCCAAGATTTGAATCAATTTGGTAGCGACAAACGTCCTAAAAAATCACTTTTCGAACTTTTAGACAGACTTTCTGCCATCGATTCCATTGAGTGGATACGACTACAATACCTCTATCCAAAAGGATTTCCCGCAAAACTACCAAAATATATTGCCGATAATCCAAAAATATGCCATTACATAGACATTCCTTTTCAACATGCGAGCAATAAAATGCTCGCTTTAATGGGGCGTGGGCATACCAATGAGGATAATCTAGCAATCATAAAAAAGTTGCGTAAAGCGATACCCAATATTGCTATCCGAACAACCATGATTACTGGTTTTCCAGGCGAAACAACAAAGGACTTTGAAGCACTTTTGCAATTTGTTGAAGAGGCTAAATTTGATCGTTTGGGCGCATTTATGTATTCACATGAGGAGAACACCCCAGCAGCTCTAAAATACAAGGATACAGTCTCTAAAAAGCTAAAAGAGAAGCGTTTAAACCAACTCATGGAACTTCAAGAAAAAATATCATTTGAAATTAACATGGCAAAAATTGGATCCATTCAAAAAGTCCTTATTGACAGAATGGAAGGGGAATTTTATATTGGTCGAACACAATACGATTCCCCAGAAGTTGACAATGAAGTAATTATAAATAGTAATAAAAAGATTGAAATCGGAACTTTTCAAAATGTAAAAATTACCGATGCTCAAGCCTTTGACTTAACCGGTGAATTTGAATAGTTCTATGTATGAAGCTTTAAAAGTACTTGATCCGATCCGTTTAAACTTTGAACCACAAGGAATGGTTCTGTTAAACTTAGTCCTTGCCTTTGTCATGTTTGGCGTTGCATTGAATATTAAGCCCAGTCACATAACCGATGTTGTTCATCGACCAAAATCGGTGCTCATTGGTTTGCTCTCGCAATTTATTGTGTTGCCGGTAGCCACGCTCCTATTAACAATCATATTTAGCAAATGGTTAACCCCCGGAGTTGCGTTGGGAATGATTTTGGTGGCATCCTGTCCGGGTGGAAATATTTCTAATTTTGTGTCGTCATTAGCGAAAGGCAATATTGCTCTTTCTGTCTCATTAACAGGTATTTCCAGCATTGGTGCTCTCTTACTTACGCCATTAAATTTTTCACTCTATGGAACGCTTTATCTTAGTTTTATAGAGCACAAAAGTGCCCTTGCACAGCCCATTTCCATTGATCCGGAACAAATGTTTCAGACCGTATTTATTATTTTAGGAATCCCATTGATTCTTGGATATTTTACCGCCAAATACTTCCCCAAATTTACCAAAATAGTAAATACACCCATTAAAATATTGTCAATTTTGGTATTTGCGGGCTTTGTGGCCGTTGCATTTCGAAATAACTACTATTATTTTGCACGATATATTCATTATATACTTGCTATAGTTCTAGTACACAATACTGTAGCTCTACTTAGTGGCTATTCGTTTGCATCATTATTTAAACTGAACCAACAAAACAGAAGAACAATCGCCATTGAAACCGGAATCCAAAACAGTGGTTTAGGGTTAGCGTTGATTTTTAATCCAAAGATATTCTCCGTTGATCTTGAAATTGGAGGAATGGCTTTTATTGTTGCCTGGTGGGGCATATGGCATATAATATCGGGTTTAGGTCTGGCATTTTGGTGGAGTAAAAACCCGATAGAGTGACGTATTTTTGCTAATTTTGCCCGTTAAAAGAAAATACCATGGGAAAACACAATATTGAAAAATTTTCAGTTGGATATCAATTACTCAAATATTCAAGCAAAATTCTTCACGATTGCTTGTACAGTAAAATTCACGTATTTAATTTACCAAAAATATTTAGTACCCCTCACCTCTTTGCCTTAAACCACCAAAACGCTTTAATGGATGCCATGGCAATTCTTTATGCAAGTGAACGCCCATTGGTGTTCTTGGCTCGTAGCGATATCTTTAAAAATCCCACCTTGGCAAAGATTCTATATTTCTTAAAGATATTGCCAATTTTTAGAATTCGAGATGGGTTTGACGCACTGAAAAACAATGATGAAATCTTTAAAAATACAGTTCGGGTTTTAAATCATCCCCGTGGATTAGCAATCCTTCCAGAAGGAAATCATGAAGGCGTGAAAAAACTCCGTCAACTTCAAAAAGGATTTGCCCGCATTGCATTTCAAACCATGGAATCCAATGAAAACAAAGCATTTATGATTATTCCAACGGGTATTGATTATGAAGATTATGAGAACTTTGGAACATCGCTGATTGTTAATTTTGGCGAGCCTTTTGATATTACAGAGTATTTTAATGTCTATAAACAAAATCCGGCACAAGGGTTAACGGAGCTTCGGGAACGGCTATCCATGGAGTTGAAAAAACTAACCATACATATTGATTCCGACCGATGGTACGACACCATTCTTTTTTTAACGAACTTAAACCGAGAACTTGGGCAACGGTTGAAAAAGGAGCATTTAACAGTTTTCAACAAGAGTAGGGAAATTGCAGAAGTCCTATCTAAGCAAGATGATAACTCACTGCATATGATTGACTTGGAGACCAATTGCAACGCTTTAAAAGAGCGATTAAAACAAGTAAATCAAACCTCAACCACCCTCCACTCAAAATCAGAATTAGCCTCGCTCCTTTTCGCATTTATTATCCGAATCCCATGGATACTTTTGTCCATTCCGGGCTTTGTTTTTTATGGGTGGTTTTTCCTATTATTAAGAACCATAGTAACTAAGAAAATCAAAGACCCACAATTCAGAACCTCGGTTCGTTTTGGAGGCTATATATTTGGATTTTTGCTTTTGATTTTAATCGAGAGTTTAATTCCCCTATTCTTCTTCGATGGATATATATATCCAATTACAATTCTAGCAACTACATTATCCGGTTTTATTGGATTAAAAACGTTTCCAACCATAAAACGAATTCTTAAATCCATAAAATCGAGTTTATTGCATTTATTAGGTCACAAGAATATTTCATCCGCTATAGAAATAAAACAAACTTTAATTGAGCAAATCATTCAAATTGAGAACCGTTATGACAACAAAAATGAAAAGTAAACAAATAGTATCCATCTTGGATTTAATGCATAGAGAGATTAAACCCGCGTTGGGATGCACTGAACCTACCGCCGTGGCATTGGCATGTGGCAAAGCACGAGAAACGCTGAATGCTATACCCACAAAAGCGACAATTTATGTAAGTGGCAATATTTATAAAAATGCTTTGGGCGTAGGCATCCCAGGAACAGGATTAATTGGACTTCCAATTGCCGCTGCCCTTGGATTAACAGGAGGAAACAGTTCTGATTGTCTGGAAATCTTAAAAGATATTACGGACGAGCATATGCAATTGGCACAGAATTTAATTGATAATAAAGTTATTACGATTTTAGTAAAAGGCAATGTTCATAAACTCTATGTTGAAGTGGACATAGAACATGGTAAAGACTCCGTGGTTGTGAAAATCAGCCATAAACACAACCATTTTGCATTTATTAAGCGGAATAATGAGATCTTGCTTGACGACTTTCCCAATGATAAAGACAAGGACCAAAATGCAACACAAAGTCCTGATTTATCAGTTGATACTATTCTTAATTTCATTGAATCCGTTGATCCAAAAAATTTAGAATTTTTCAATCAAGCCATTGAAATGAACCTTGCCAATGCCAACGAAGGTCTTGAAAAAAATTATGGACTTAGAGTTGGAAAAAACATTCAGGATTCAAATAAAGATATTGCAAGTAACTCAGCACAATCGATGCGCGATTATGCCTTAATGCTTACCACTGCAGCCAGCGACGCACGCATGGGCGGAAGTGTTTTACCGGTTATGTCGAATACTGGTAGCGGAAATCAGGGACTAACAGCATCGCTACCCATTATTGCATATGGTGAGAAACTTGAATCGTCGAAAAGTGAATTGTTTAAAGCTTTAGCCTTAGGACATTTACTTCCCATGCACATGAAAAAGCAGCTTGGACCATTAAGTGCCCTTTGTGGTGTGTTGTTAGCGGCCACCGGAGCAGCATGTGGAATGGTGCTATTGCAAGGAGGCGATAATTTGGCAATAAAACGAGCCATACAACATATGGCTGCCAACATTACAGGAATGCTTTGCGATGGCGCAAAACCGGGTTGTTCGTTAAAAGTACATAGTGGCATTACGGCAGCAATACAAGCCTCAGAGCTGGCTTTAAATACTGAAATTGAAGCGCTTCCAGATGGTATTGTCGATATTGATGTTGAGAAAACTATTCTTAATATTGCTTTAATTGGTAGCAATGGCCTTTCCGCTACCGATAAAATGATTATTGATATGATGCAAAATAAATAACGATTGAATTATAAAAATCAATTTGTTTAATGAGCAATCAAATTTAGATAAAATGAACTTTACAGCAATCGATTTTGAGACCGCAACAGGATACAGAAATAGTGCCTGTGCGGTTGGTATTATTACTGTTGAGGAGGGTCAAATTGTGGACGAATTTTACACACTTATTCAACCGCCAAATAATTCATACTGGTATCAAAACATACAAGTTCATGGCATCACACCCGATCAAACAATAGATAGTCCCTTGTTTGAAGAGGTGTTTCATGAAATATCGAAGCGCTTGATGCACCAAACCATTGTAGCGCATAACGAAGGATTTGACCGTGGTGTGTTGGCTAAAACCATGGAACTTTATGGATTGTCCGATAATCGAATTTCGTTGTATGAAAAGTGGGAATGTACCATGAAAATCTTTCGACAGAAGGGGCTGAAAAAATATAATTTGAAGGCATGCTGCGATGCATTCAATATTGAACTAAATCATCACAATGCCCTTTCTGATGCTCTGGGATGCGCCAAATTGTATCTGCTAAAAGACAGTTTTTAACCATTTTTGCATTTTTGAAAACCACGATACTTTATGATGTTAGCTTCCTTCTGTTCTTGCTCAAACTAACTATCCCAATCTTTGTATTTAGTAATATTCAATCCATTTATGGATTTTCAGACATCTACAAGTTCATAATTTAAAATAATCATAAAAATTATAATTGTTTATTGATCAATGTATTACTGTGATAAATAAAACAAGTGATTATTAAAATGAATCTATTTAGTATTGTTTTATTACGAAAATGGAAACATTACATAGACCTTTGTTGTATAATACTATGGGATTTTTTATATTGACTTAAACATAGGATTATTTTCACTTTACAATATTAGGATATGTGCCAGAATATATATGATGAAATTATTATCAATGCAAATTTTGGTTATATATGTTGTCAGATAATATACAATCACAAATCGCAACCTTCTGATTTAGAGATAATTAAATCCAACAATTCTTTTGAGAAATTATTTAATCTCACCAATGAAAATATAATTGGTCATAAGTTTAGCGAACTATTCCCTGACCTTATAAAAAACAATTTTCAATGGGTCAAATTATATTGTAAAACTGCACAAAACACTGAAAACAACAGCCTCAACCAGTTTTTTGACATCATTGATACGCACTTAAATGTACAACCCATAATTCATGAAGATGATCGCATCTCCTTAATATTTACAGATATTCCATGTCAAAACCTTAACGTTGAGCCATCCGATAGTCAGACCAAATATCTAAAGGAAATTATTGAGTATTCTGAGGATACAATATTGTTACAGGATGAGGAGGGAAAAATATTGTACTACAATAATTCCGGAAGATATGGTATTCATACAGAAATGATCACCGGACGAACATTATTCGACTTTTCAGACGAAGAGTTTGCATCGGTCCAACTTTCGCAATTAAAATCAGTTTTTGAATCCGGTTTACGAACCTATTTTGAATCCCAAGGATTATGGACAGGAAAACCGGCTCACTTTCTGGATCAATATAATCCCATATTTGATTCAGATGGGAAAGTGGTTACAGTGTCGGTTATTAGCAGAAATATCACCAAATTCAAATTAACCGAACAAGCCCTAAAAACCAGTGAAGGGAAATATCGATTTATCCTAAAGAATATTTCCGACTCGATTTCCACTTTGAATTCAGAGGGTATTCAGACATTTGTAAGCCCCTCTGCTGAAAAAACAACAGGTTATCGTGTAGCCGAACTCGTTGGGAAACCTATTTCCGAGCTTGTACATCCCGACGACTTTTCAAATATTATGGAAAATTGGCAAAAAATTATGGATAATCCTTCCGAAACCTTAACGGTAAAATATCGACATAAACACAAAACCAAACAGTGGGTATATTTAGAAGCAAACGCACAAAATCTTTTACATAAAACCAAGATTAACAGTGTTTTATTAATCACACGTGATGTAACGGAACGCGAATTTGCCATTCAAAAAATTGACGAGCAAAATCGATTATTAAATACTCTTCTCGACAATCTGCCCGTAGGGGTTTATATGGTTGATGTTCCTTCCGGAAGGCCTTTAATAAGTAACAAAGCAGCATTGAAAATATTTGGCGGAGAGATTACAAAAGAAACGCTAATGAAAGTTTATAAAACTGGAACAAAACTAAAATATCCCATTGAAGATTTGCCAATTACCAGAGGTAAAAAAGGTGTAAAATCTCGCATTGACGATATCGATATTGTACGACCCGATGGAGCAACTATACAGCTTGAAATATATGGCACTCCGGTTTTAGATGCTAATAATAACGTTATAATGAGCTTGGTTAATTTCATGGATATAACCGGGAAAAACTTGATACAAAAAGCATTGAAAAATAGCGAGTCTAATTTCAGAATGCTCTTTGACAACATCGACAATTTATTGATAATTATCGATCATGAATCCAACATTGTACGAATAAACAACAGTGTAAAGCGAATTTTAAAATATTCAAACAAGGAGTTACATGGTAAAAACATTCGTCTCTTATACGAAGATAAAAATCAAGATAGTGCATTGGAAATTATTGATTTCATATCACATAATCAAGAAAAGGAATTTCCATTTGCACTTAAAACAAAAACCGGCGAGATTATTCCCGTTGAAACAAACATTACAAAAGGATATTGGGATGGAAACCCAGCACTATTTGTTATGTGTAGAGATATTTCCAAAATAAAACAATATTCCGAAGAGTTAAAGCAAGTGGTTGCGGATAAAGATCGATTTATGCAAATTATAGCTCATGATCTTAAAAATCCATTTAATGTTTTAATCGGATTTAGTGATATTTTGAAAAAAAGTGTTCATGAACCCGACATTAATAAGACAATTATGTACGTCGATTTTATTAATCAAACGGCAAACAAAACCTTTAATTTACTCAACGATTTGCTCCTGTGGGCAAATTCGCAAACGGGAAAACTTCCTTTTAATCCCGAAAACTTAAAATTGACAACAATTTGTAATAAAGTGATTCAGAGCTGCGAAATGCAGTTAAAACAAAAAGAGTTAACTGCCAGTTATTTTGGTTCTAAAGAGTTCAATGTCTATGCCGATAAAAACATGGCCATTACTATTTTAACAAATTTAATTTCCAATTCCATAAAATTCTCGAAAAATAAACAGCATATAAACATCTACTCAAGAGAGAAAAAAGGGATGGTAGCTATATCTGTAGCCGACTCGGGCATTGGCATTTCCCCAGAAAATCAAAAGAAATTATGGGATTTTACGAAACCATTTACCACCTCTGGAACAGAAAAAGAAACTGGAACAGGACTTGGATTGCTTTTGTGCAAAGAATTTGTTGAGAAACATGGTGGCACAATTTGGGTTGAAAGTAACGAGGGAAAAGGTTGTGAATTTACATTTACTTTGCCTTTAGCAAAACAGAGATAAAGCCAACCTATGAGCAATTGATGTTCATATCTTTATCTTTGGTTATATCACCATACTTTCAACGAATAAAATGACTTAAAATTAAGATATCATGAATAACACAACGAATACAACTTCCTTTAATGTAAGTATTTATATCAATGGAAACTCTTTTGAGATCAAAGAAACTCAAAACATACTAAAAACAAAAACAGCCTACGAAGTACTAAAAACAATAGGTGGAAAACCTCTCTTCTTTGAAGAACACTACAATAGACTTGTTTTAAGTACTCTTAAAGCGCAACTTCCTGAAATTTCAAGCATAAAAGTGTTTCGAAAAGCAATTGAAACATTAGTAAATCACACAAATTCACAAACGGGAAATATTGAAATCACTGTTTCGGAATACAATTCTGTTATTCGATTTATTCCGCACTTCTATCCCACCCCGAAGCAATACATAAACGGAATAAGAACAAAACCGTTTTATGCTGAACGTTTTAATCCAAATGCAAAAATTAAAAATCTTAAACTAAAAAAGAGAGTTTTAAAATTTATAAAGAAAAACAAGATTTACGAGGCGTTGTTGGTATCGTCGAACGGAAATATAACTGAAGGAAGTCGAAGTAACCTTTTTATTATTCAGGATAATAAAATAATTACGCCTCCTAACAATCAAGTTCTTAAAGGCATTACCCGACAAAAAATTATTGAGCTTTGTACAAAAAACAATATTGAAATATTAGAAATACCCATTTACAAATCACAATTAAAAACATGTGATGCGGCCTTCTTATCGGGAACTTCACCAGGTATGATTCCAATTGCAATGATTGGGAATTACAAAAAAAATCCAAATCATCCTATTTTATCTCGGCTATCGGAATTGTACAATCAAAATGTAAGAGACGATATTGAGAATAGTTCAAATTAAACCTCTCCCTATTTAGCGTTTGCCAAACTCTTTTATAAACCAGAGAGTGGAAACACACCCTATTCCAAGTGAATTTATTAGTAACAACTGTTTTATCCGTCATATTAACACAACTTACTCTCGTTTAAAGGTCGATCGAACTTCCTCATTAATACCTTTTTGATTACTCTGAACATGGTAAGTAAATGTCATCTTTTTAAAATCAGGATCTAAAACGCCTGCACCCCCAGAAAATGTGTAGTTTCCCACAAACTGCGTTGACATTTCTACCTGCAAGTCATTTAACAATAAATTGGTGTCGTACTGCTCTCCTATTCGATGGAGATTGGAAATGATATACAAATTATCGATGTACTGGTCGGATCGAATGCTCACATTATAGCGCTGATAGGGAGTAACATCGCCCTGTTCTTCAACAATCCACACTCCGGTAATGCCCTTATAATTATTATTGTTTTCACATCCCAAAAACAACAATCCAGCTAACAATATAATAAAAGTTATTCTCATCTTCTTAAATTTTAATGGTCTATATTTCTTCTCGCTATATGTGATGAAAAATTGTTTTGCAACTACATATTAACATTACTTCACTTTTTCTAAAGCACTCTTGGTAGCTCTGAAAATGGGATTAAGTCCTATTTTTGCTCCAACCGCTTCGTGCATCCATGCATTTGGAGTTAATCGCCCTAGTTCAAAAATCCGTTGCACTTCAGAGGAAAAGTCTTTATCGGCAATAAATTGTTCCAATTGAAAATCAATTAGTAATCCAAAAGGATAGGCCGATAAATAAAGTGGCGAAGCAATCATGTGGCTATATATTCCCAAAATGGTTTGGTCTTTAACTCCAAAAACGGGCGCATAATATAAGTTCCATACCTCCTTTGAAATGGCTAACACTTTGTTTTTTAATTGTTCAGCCGTAGTATTGGGATTCTCATATAAAAACTTCCAAACTTGCATATCAACCAACGAAACACCCATTATTTCATACATTGACCAAAACTGATCGAGCGTATTAAGATGAATTGTATTTTCATTTGAATTATTGATTTTCAATATTTGCAAGTCTCTTTTTTGAAACATAAATGCCAGAGCCTCAGTAAAAGCTGTATTTGGTACACCTTTAAGCATGTAATAATCAACATCATACAAAGATATTGTTTGCTCCACATTATGGCCAAATTCGTGCACTGCAATATTAAATCCTTTATAATCCATGCCATCGGCTCCAATGCGCGTTCGCAGATGTGCCACATCGCCCTTCATAGATGCTCCCCAAGCGTGTCCAGAACCTCGAGCAGGATCAACAACAATTTTATCGGACAAATATTTTGCTTTGTCGGAACTAAACCCAAGTGTTTTAAGCATATTTGGCAAATCGGCATTAAAGGCTGCAGCATTGGGATATTGTGTCTTTGTTTGTTTATCCAAGTCATCTTGATTCAATGCGCTTCGAGATTTAAACCCATCGTACCAAATATCAAAAGGTTCAAGATTTCGACCTAATCTACTGGCAATCAAATCACCAACTTCTTTTGCTAGTGGCGAAGAGACATACTCTACGAAAAGGCGTTCCACCTCCGCTTGCGAGATTTCCATCCCCTCTTCAAAGGCTCGTTTAATATAAGTATCTTTTTGTGTGTAGTATTTATCTTGTTTTTGATACTCGTGAAAATAATTAAGAATGTGCTGATATCGCAAATTTGGTTCTGGATTGATTTGGATTGGCTTACCATTTTCATAGGTCTCATTTGAATATGGGTTCCACTCGTATTTATCGTTGTTAACCACCTCATACGGAATTGTCTGATCAACGATTCGTTGCATAACTTGATAGATCATTCGTTGTTTAACAATACCTATATTGATATCTGCATAGTTCGATTTTATTTCGTCCCGTAAATTCCAATGCGAAAGCAATTTCATATCTGATGGAAAAAGTGTTTGTTGATTTTCGGTCAACAAATTTCCCATATATATATTATAATCAGCAATATAGGAGTCGGCTTTTGTACTTACATCATTCATTGATTGCATCAGCGAAGCGGGTACACGTGCTATAAAAAGGTCGCCCATTCGAGCATATGCCCACTCTTTTCGAGACCACTTTTCGCCCAATTCGTTTTTCTGTTCCAACGAGTAGTTTGGATAGTTTAACGCCACCACAAATGCAATTTTATTTTTATAGAAGTCGTCCCATAAATGTGCTCCCACATTGTAGGCTCCAAACATGTGATCAATTTTATGAATTTCCCCGATATTCAAATGCAACGGTTCTAACAGTGTGATTACAACTGATTAAACCGTCCTAGAAGTGCTTCTAAATTTCTTGAGATTTTATGGAAAACAAGTTCACGTTCCGTTTCGTCCGAAATATAATTCTGGACACAAAACTCCTCGAAATCTTCGTGGTTTCCATTACTTTGGCGCCATAAATTAGCTGTTTGAGTTACTCCACGTTCAATTTTCAAATTTTGATCAGGATATTTATCCCCCAACAATTGATTTACCTTAACAATGGTACTATTTTCAATGTTTTTCACATCAACGAACTCATCCTTAGTAGATTGACAGGCTATTAACAAACTGGTACTTACAATAATGGATATAATCTTTCTCATTGGTTTAAATATTATAACTGTTAAATTGCTTCATTGTTATCGACATGGTTTAATCTCCTTTTTATATATGAAAAGGGGTTCTTTATCAGTTGTTGGAACTTTGTAAATTGCATATGGGTAGGTTAACGCCATAGTTACACGACAATTATTGCCTGGACTCTCTAATATTACATTAATTTCAATTTTATGTTCCAACGGTTCTATGGATTCTATACTAATTGCATGCCCTCCACTACTACAACGACCTTTGTATACGGTAATTATCATATCTTTTGAAAAATCTATAACATTGAATTCAATTTCTGGATTTTTGGTTTTAAATTCGTTAAACTCTTGCTGAGTTCGAATAATTCGATTGCTTTTTCGATCTACTGACGATTGACTGCCCTTTGAAATTAGTTCAAAGGAGTTCAAATTTACCGTATTCATTTGAGATACAACGACGTTACACAAAAACAAACTTGCGAAAAAGATCCATAAAGTTTTCATAATTAATTTCTCTCCGACTCCAATAAAGTAAAATAAAAAGTACTTCCACTGTCAACAGAGCTATCAAATCGGATAGATCCTCCGCTTTTAGTAATAAAATCTTTGCATAAAACCAGTCCTAAACCACTCCCCTTTTCCTGATTGGTTCCAAAGGTGCTGTAATGATTGTATTGATCGAATAATTTGTCTTGGTTTTCAGCACTAATTCCAACACCATTATCTACAATTGCAAACTCTATAAACTCATCTTTGTTAACTGCTTCAATTGTAATTTTTCCGTCTATGGGAGTAAATTTCACCGCATTGTTAATCAGATTTCTAAATATAGTGCGTACCATATTTATATCAGCATACACGGATGTATCAATTGGAACATTACTCACAATCGTAATTTTCTTCTTATTTGTCTGATTTCTCAATAGATGAATGACTTCATTAATAATTGGATCCACCAAAAAATATTCCGTAATCGGTTTATCTAAACCGCGTTGGCTGACCGACCAGTTTAAAAGGTTTTCAAGAAGTTCGAAGGTTATTTGCGTTTGTTCTGAAAGCAATAGAAACAACTCTTTTTGCTTAATATCATTGGCTTCGACCGCTTGCTTCAGCACCATATCCAATATTCCTTTTAAATTTCCCAGTGGATTTTTTAAATCGTGGGCTATTATTGAAAACATCTTATCCTTCATTCCATTCGCCGAGGTTAGCTCTCTTTTGTTCTCTTCCAGTAATTCGGCTTGTGCCATCATCTCTTCTCGTTGTTTAAGCAGCTCTTGATTGATGGCTAGAATTTCATTTTTTTGTTTCTGAAGGGCTTTGTTTTTCACATTAATTTCCAAAGTACGGTCTCGTACAATTTTCTCTAATCTGATTTTCCATAGCTTTAATTGCCTAATTCTCATTTGTATAAATAAAAAGAACACGGTAATCAATACAATAATCAGTACTAGATAGAACCACAGTGTTTGATAAAAATATGGCTTTATTTGAAATGTATATGATGCCCCTTTATTATTCCAAACTCCGTCGTTATTGGAGGCTATAACGATAAAAGTATAGTAACCATGACTTAAATTTGTATAAGAAACGTTTCTAATTCCACCACCATCAATCCATTCATCGTCAAACCCCTCGAGTTTATACTTAAACTGAACTTTTGATGGCTCATAAAAGCTTAATGCCGTAAAATCGAATGTTATACGCTTATTATTGGGATATAAAATCATTGATTCATTGGTTCGGTATTTTTTATTATCTACAGTGATTTTCTCAATAACAACGGGTGGAACATAATCGTTGTACAATAGATTTGAGGGATAAATTTGAGACAATCCATTTATGGTTGCAAACAGCAAGACTCCATCGCTGGTTAAAACCGACTGTGAAGTAG